>Ga0080004_1147770_pt1 | contig 94502 bp, 111 predicted proteins | sample WasSprMetagenome_FD_69207 | JGI IMG/M metagenome (GOLD analysis project Ga0080004, IMG submission 69207) | Sulfidic aquatic microbial communities from Washburn Spring, Yellowstone National Park, USA - WS (SPADES assembly) (version 2) | ecosystem: Environmental > Aquatic > Thermal springs > Hot...
CGAACGTTCAGCATAGGATACCATTTACCAGACGATGTTGTAGCAAAGATTGGAAAATTGCTATCAAAAGCGTGATTTAGAAATGTTTTTGAAGAAAATGTTAAAGTATATTTCTGACAAGGGATACATTAAGGTAGATGAAATTAGCCAGCAATTTGGCGTTCCAAAAAGCTTCGTTGAACATGCCTTTCAAGAGTTATTGAGGAAAGAGTACATTAAAATGTTTAATTCTGAAGATGAGAAAATAACATGTGCCTCATGTCCCCTTAAGAATGTTTGTTACATAGGGAAGTCAAAAGGCATCAAATATTATGTGCTCACGGAGAAAGGAAAGAATTATTGAGTGGAAGGAATAAATTAGTTGTTGGTGGATTTGAATGAACGAGCAGCTGATCACATCATTCTTGGACAGGGGGAACATATTTGCAGTTGTGGGCGCGCGCTGCTAACTAATGTTAATTAGTAATTGGCTCTATGGCAGATCTTGAAACTGTTCAATTTTATCTAACGCCTCCTTTGGCGTTTTTGCTTCTATCAGGCAGATTTTATAGTGGTTTGCGAGTTTTCTTCCGTTTTCGCTCATCCTTGGTATGGTTATTAGGATTGCCTTTTCAACGTTAGAGTCAAAGGCTTTGGCGAACATATCTATTATGACGTGTTCTGGAACTGGTTTTCCGTCGGGTGATGTGGATATGTTTATGGCCAATTTTTCCGTTTTTCTTCCGTTGTTGTAGGCTATTATGTCGAACATGTGTCTTACGCCTGATCTGCCTTCCAGGAAGCCTGGGGTTTCCACCTTGAAGCCCTTGTCTTCCAAAATTTTCCTTATAGGCGCTAATATGGCCCATTCCGAGGCTGCGGTTTTAACGATGTCCTCATTTAGACGGTATGTGTATGCGTCTTTTATTTTGGCGTTTTCAAATGTGAAGTTTGTTTGGCAGTTTCGGCAGAAGTGCCTTGAAACTGGTATGTCGAAGCTTCTTCCGCATTTGTTGCATGTGCACCATAGGCCAGCCCTCCTATAGTCCACATCCTCCACATTCAGCTGGCGTTTACATTTTGGGCAGATCAGCCCATCACCGCTGACGAACTTCTCTTCAATGTCCATGTATCCGCATTTAATATGCTCAATAAGTGAGCTCTTTTTGATGTCATAGGATAGGCAGAATGGGCAGCAATATTGAATCGAGACGTTCACGGAACCGCATTTTGGGCAATAAATAGTTTTGTCGTAGAGTTCCCGCTTAAGGATGCCAGCCTCGACAAGCATTGCTAAAAACTCTTCAGGATCCTCGGATTCGCCAATTATTTCCTCAACATCGGGATAGACAAAGCCTCTTTTTAAATCAAAAATTGGTTTTAAGGCATCAATGCTTCCGCTCATAAACTTGTTTAATAACGCTTGAACACGCCTATCATCAAGTGGGCTTTTAACGGTCATCGCCCTTTACTCACCGTTGCCAACCGCTTGAAACTCAAACTCACATACCTTGCCTTCCAAAGAGGCGCATTTGCGCTCCTTAACAGCTATATTTTTTCCAAAAAGCTCTGAAAGGAAACTGGCCATAAAGTTTGAGAGGAAATGGCAGCCAAAATTGTTGCCAGCTTTTCTGACGCGAGTTTCAAGGGAGTTTTTAACTGAAAACTTTCCCATTCCAAGCTCTATATCAATGTTTGAAAAGGTGAGTTCTCCCCAATTCCATCCGCCCAAAGTTTCACAAAGCTTTTCTATGGCTTCTTCAACGCTGATGCTCTTTCCAATTTTTTGGCATAGCTTTTTCCCGCAGGACTTCGCCATGGTAGCGATGATGACTATAGCGCCTGATGCAAAAAGCTGTTGAAGTGCATTCTCCATTTCAGCCAGCATTTCAAACTCTATGAAGAATCCGCCATTCTGCTCAAGAATGCTCCTCATTTATGAAGCCTCTCCATTATTTTGGAACTGTCCAGTTTTTGTATTCGAGGTAGATGCCGATCAACGCCAAAACTCCGCCCAGAAGCATTATTAAGCCGCCTGCAGCATGCACCTCAAAACGCCCAACATCCAAAATATACTTGAAAGAAAATATGGATGAGCCTATAGCCAAAGCTAAAACGCCAAGGCAAACAAAAACCCACGGCCTACTCATGGCACCACCCTTAAACACAGACAGCAACTTGCAGGCGAAGTATACTAAGCAAATGTTCACGGCTAAAGCCACAATATTCAAGATGACATGGAACAACTCCATTAACAACCCAACCTTAAAACTCAACAATACACGCTTAACAAATTAAAATTGCGAATCACAAATACATACACAGAATCCGCAACTTAAGCACCAAGATTCTCACGGGGTGGGGCATCCTACTAAGGGGAAAGCTTTCAACTTTCCCTCAAAAAGTCGACAAAGGACACCCCACACCCGATTCTCCATACGATTTTATTTTAATATCTTTTTCTCTTTTTAATATCCCAAAAGCGTGCGATATATATAAGAATAGAATAATTAAGATGCAAAATTATTAAATTAAAAACAAAAAATTAAAATGCAAAGAAGTTAAGGTGAGATTTATGGTTAGTGAAGGAAAGGGACGCTTGTTTAAGAGAAAGGATGGTAAGTTTCTAATTTACTTGCCGAAGGATTTGGCTGAGGATAGCATGTTTCGTTTAAAGGCTCAGATTCAATTTTTGTAAAAATAAGCTTCAAACTTGGAGATAATAAGTTGACAGTAGAAAAATGGGAAGAGCCAAAACAATAAAAGGCAACTTCAAATAAGCAACAAACAACGTTATGTTAAAGGGTTTTTCAAGTTTAGAAGCGTCTTAAGGGCGATAAGTATTGGAACTCCGGCTATGATGGATGTTATGACTACCAGTATATCTTCAATGTAGGAGCTGGCAGCCCCCTCTATAAAGGCGTAGTATACAACTTCTGGGGGCCATCCGAGGACAGCGTATAACCCTGCTGGAATCAGCAGGAACACCCGTGTCAGCGAGTCGGTTACCGTAGCTACAAAAGATAAAAGGACCAGGGATAGGGGTAAGAGCTTAACATTTTCCCCAAAAAGGTTTTCGCTTAACTTTGCAGCGGGATATATAAGTGCTAGAGCAAGCAAAATGTCAAGTATAGTCCAGAGTGGAAGCCACGTTCCAAAAGGATGTATAAAGTAGGCTGCAAGCATAAGCCCATAAATCGCCATAACTGGCTTCCACCTTCCCTTAGCAAGAAAACCAGCAGCCAAAACCCCAACTGGCTCCGCAACTATTCCAAACATCCACAAATCAATAGGCTTGATGGCCCTGGCCAAAACACTACCAATAAAAGCAGCGAAAAACCCTGCCCAAGGTCCAAGAATAACCCCCTCAACAGGCTCCAAATATATAGCCCAATTACGCCACAAACCAAAAGACAAAAAATAAAGTATTACATGCAAAGCTGCAAAAACCCCAATAAAGGAGGCACGCTTCGCAGATAAATGCAACATTCTACAATCGAATGTAATTTTTTACACTACGCTTATAAAAATTGCCTTAAAAGTTTCTTCCTCCAAAACCATGTAACACACCAATGCCACCTGAATACTTTTCAAACCAGCACTTTTCCCTCAGCGCATCATCTTCCTTCAATGATGGACAAGAACAAGGATAAGTGCGCGCGGAGAACATTATGCCGAAACCTAACCGGGTGTGACTAACAACAGCTCAAGGAAGCAAAAAATACAAGGAGTAACAAGCAAAGGAGAAAAAGGGTGTAAGATACGTGCCAAATTCCACGAAAACACTGCTACAAATAACTAAAGAATAAAACTTAAACATAATTCAACGCCACAAGTTTTCTAATAACAAAATGCAGTGCGTCTTATTACGTATAATATGGCGAATATTGTCTGTCTTGCATCATGTTTCATGGCAAATGAACGTCTCGGTGGAAACTACGCCGGGTATACCCTTTATTTCGTCTATGACTAAATGGCTCAGCTCACATGTGTCCTTCACTTCAACCTCTGCAATGATGTCGAAACGCCCAAAAATGCTGTCAACCTTAATGACCCCAGGAATCTTCATAAGCCTTTCCTTAATAGTCTTCTCCATGCCAAGATATTCACTCGCACCAACCTTTATCATGACATAAGCCCTAACCATCTCCAAAACCCTCTAAACACAATTAAAAGCCATCCATGTAAAAGTTTTTCTGTCTGGGTGCAGATGCGCCGGAACCCTGTTAAAGTATGAGGATTTCCATGAAGCTTTGTTGAAGGATCCGTTGCTTGAAAACCTTAAAGCCAATATTAAACTAAAATAGCAGGGGCTCACTACTAGTGCGAGGTTTTATGCATACTTAGTGGTGTTTATGATGAGGTGGCGTGAGGTAAGCCAAGAGGAGTATCAGGAGGCATTTAGAAGGCTTAGGCAGATCATTAACTTGATTGAGAACGATCCTAGGCTTGACTATAAAGGTTTTGAGCTTAAACAGAAACTTCGTGAAATAGCTAGAACGCTCGTTCAGGTGGAAAAGGAGCTTTATGGAGAAATATGGGGTTTAAATGGAACAAAGTAGAGTTTAAAATTAGAATATAAAATGTTTATGCCTTCTTTCCTTGCGCTGACATAGCAGCCGGGGCTGTCCCGATAACTGCTACTATCAGGTATAATGTGAGCGACTCTTTCATTGGTATGGAGGTTTTAAACGCCAGCATCGTAGCCGTCAGTATGGATGTGCTTAGTGATTGCCCGAGAAATCTCATTAGCCCTAGAAATGATGATGCCGCGCGCGCAAAACAGACAATATCTTCTCGACGCTCCTACGCTTAACATATAAACACTTTAACCTATGCAATGAACTGAACCAATCCTAATAATGTAGCAAGCTTTTAGAAACATTTCCATTAGTCGCTGCTGAATGATGGTGTTAGCCATGGTTCCGCCTGTTCTTTATAGGTTTGACGCCAGCTTTCAATGCTTTTTGTTTACATATGCGCCTTGCTGTTCCGGGCAGTGCGTGTTCCATCCAATATTCTATGTATAGCTGATCAACTTTATGATTCGCTTAAGAGTGTGTGGAAGGCAGCCCTAAGAGAGGTGGCTGTTTTGCGGAAGTAGGCATGCAACAACCCCTGAGGACACAGCGTATCCTCTTCAAATTTCCGATTAGCTAAATAAACCTTAAGTAGTTTACCAACCATTGGTATTTTCGCTCAAAAATACCAACTACTGGTATTGCATCCATAATACGCAGTCCCAAAAGTTATGAACGATACGCCTGTTTTCTTTCATGTTAAACTTAGGCATAAGGGCGTAATATCTTTTCGCTCAAAAATATTGGATGGAACACGCACTACCTTTAGCGGGCACGCCCTACGTGGAAATCGCCATTATAAAAGAGGTGTTTATCCGAAACCTCCATGCCCCGCTTCATGAAATACTTTTTCCCACACATGCTTTTCGGAACGAAAGAGGCCTACGCCAAAAAGATTATGGAGGCCTATTTAGAAGGCTTGCACATCTAATCAAAATTTGCAGCTTTTGATGTAGACTAAGGTTTACCTCTTTGGCAAAAATTAAAGCAATAAAAACGAGGAATTTGCGGGCATCTCCTATCGTGATATAAGAACATTTTTCTTACATATACATGTCCTTCTTTTACGTTCAATCTTAAGTCCAAATAAATAGAAAAAATAGGGATTTGCGGGGGAAATCTCCAGACCGCAAAGCTTATATATTAAAACATTTCATCTGGATAGACACGCGGGGCCGGATGGCGTCTTCTACTCCTATATAATGGAGAAATGAAAAGGGGACGGTTCTACGCAAAAATCGAAGCGTGAGAAAATGAGCGAAAAAGAAGGCGGACCCCGTCAACGTCTAGTTGACAAGTGTCCAGAATGCGGTAGTGCAAACCTTATCCATGACTACGACACTGGCGAAACCGTCTGCGGAGAGTGTGGACTTGTTCTCCATGAGCAAATGATGGATAAGGGACCTGAATGGCGTGCCTTTACGCAAGAAGAGAAAGCGTCGAGGAGCCGCGTTGGAGTGCCAACATCCTATTCCGTCCACGACAAGGGCTTGTCAACAGCAATAAGCCAAGTGGACCGAGACGCCTTCGGGAGAAAACTTCCGCTTTCAACAAGACTGCAAATGTGGCGCCTAAGGAAGTGGCAGATACGCTCAAGGGTGCACTCCTCCATAGACCGCAATTTGGCACAGGCAATGGCTGAGCTTGACAGACTTTCTGACAAGGTGTATATTCCGCCGCCCATTAAGGAGAAGGCTGCAGTCATATACCGAAAAGCCCTTGATAAGGGCTTGGTGCGGGGAAGGTCAATTGCAGCCATAGCTGCAGCAGCACTTTACGCGGCTTGCCGTGGAAGCGGAACCCCAAGAACTTTAAGGGAAATCGCAGAAGCCAGCTTAGTCGACAAAAAGGATGTTGCCCGTTGTTATAGGCTTTTGCTCCGCGAGCTTGACGTGCAAATGCCCATAGCAGACCCCTTGACATACGTTTCAAAAATCGCTGAAAAAACCGGAATTTCAGGCAAAACACAAGGGCTAGCCATCCAAATTCTTCGAGAAGCAAAGATGAAAAGAGCTGCAGCTGGGAAAGACCCCATGGGACTGGCAGCCGCGGCACTATACATTGCTTGTTTGCAGAATAACGAAAAGAAAACTCAGAAAGACATTGCCGAAGCTGCTGGAGTCACCGAAGTCACTGTTAGAAACCGCTACAAAACACTAAAGAAGCAGTTAAACCTAGAACTGCCAGACTAGCCTCATTTTAACTTTCATTTTCTTCCTTTTCAATTTCCATAACTATTGGGCCAACATACCCGCAGTCTTCACAGACATACTTTTTGGGCGTCAGCCAATAATCCAAGCTGCTTGACAAGTGGATTCTGGAACTTCCGCATTTTGGACAGTATATTTTTGATGGCCCACGATGCTTCAGAGTCTTAAGTACCTCGCGCATATTTTTCAGGATACCCATGGGCTTACACCTTGTACTATTGAACTTCAATGTTTTCGGCTGGATATCCAAGTTTTATTAGATATTGGCGGACCTTTTCACGGTGGTCTCCTTGAAGGATTATTTGTCCGTTTTTGGCTGTGCCTCCGCAGGCACAGAAGCTTTTGAGTTTTTGGGCTAGACTTCCAAGCTCTGTGTCCTTATCGTTTATGCCTTCAACTATTGTTGTTGGTCTGCCGAACTTTCTCGTTTCAAATCTTATGCGAATCCTTTGCTGTTCTTTGCCTATCTCGCCGCAGACACACAAGTCTTTGGGAAGCCCACATATTGGACAGATATCAGCCATGACGCTCAACACTACAATGGCAACGGCCGTATATAAAATTTTCAAACTTCTAATTCATAAATGCAATAGCAGAAACGCAAATGCAACATTAGAAAAGCTTTAATGTTTTCGCATAACCTTTTTCGAATTATGAAAAGGTAATGTCACATGGTTCCAGTTTGACGCTTCAAACAAAAACGAGCTAATAAAAGCCTTAAAGGATTTCGATTTAGCTTTAGGCTTTTTGCTGCCAAAGTTTGGATTCAGCCTTATCGAGGCGTGCATTAAAGCCGGAAAAGTCTTGTTGATGTTTCTTACATGCCGGAAAACCCCTTGGTGATGCATGAGGAAGCCTTAGAGGCTGATGTCACAGTTGTTCCAAGCTGAGGGTTGGCACCGGGTATAAGCAATATTCTCGTTGGCCATGCTGCCGCAAAGCTTGACAAAACCCATAAGGTTCACATAATGGTTGGAGAACTCCCACAAACTCCGGTTCCACCCTTAGGCTATGTTATTACGTGGTCCCCGGAAAGCCTAATTGACGAATACACAAGTAAAGCCCGGATAATAAAGGATGGCAAAAAGACCGAAATTGAAGCTTTAAATGGATTAGAAGAGGTTATGTTTCAAGGAGTTGGAAAACTGGAAGCATTTTACACAGATGGGCTTAGAACTTTGCTTTATACCATAGAAGATGTTGACGAAATGTGGGAAAAGACACTGCGTTACCCAGGGCATGCAGAAAAAATAAAGATGCTCCGAGAGTTGGGCTTATTTAACGACGAGGAAGTGATTGTTGAAGGGGCCGCATATCGCCAAGAAAAGTTACTGCGAAACTTTTTGAAAAGAAGCTTGTTAAGCCAGACGTTAAGGATTTCGTTATTTTAAGGGTTGAAGTTTTTGGCTTAAAGAATGGAAAGAAAACGGGGTACGTTTACGAAATGGTTGATTTCTATGATGAAAAAAGTGGGACAACAGCCATGGAAGAACAACCGCCTATACGGCGTCGATAGTTGCTAATTTAATCCTTACAAAAGTGATAAACCTTAAAGTTGTGCCGCCGGAAAGGCTTGGCATGAATGATGGAATTTACCATAAAATTATGGCAGAACTAGATAGGAGAGGAATCAAAATTTTTGAGAAAACATCTGTGAGATAAGCCAAATTTTTCAAACTTTATATCGGCGTTCAATCCAATTGTGATTGAAAAACCATGCCAATAACCAAAATTAGGAAAAGAGATGGCCGCATAGTTGACTTCAACCCTGAAAGGATTAAAAACGCAGTACACAAGGCCTTCGTCGCCGTTAAACTGGAAAATGGAGAAAAGGCTGAAAGACTGACAAAAGAAGTTGTTAACATTTTAGAGAAAGAATTCGTAGAGAAAATACCAACAGTTGAAGATGTCCAAGATGTTGTTGTAGATGTTTTAAAGAGCAGTGGTTTTGAAGAGGTTGCTTCGGAGTACCAAGCTTATAGAAGAAAGAAAGATGAGATAAGGCAGTTAAGAGAAAAACTTGGAATAGAAGAGCCTAAACTAACGGTTAATGCACTGGAAGTTTTGAGGAAACGCTATCTTAGGAGAGATGAAAGCGGAAACATCATTGAAGATCCAGCCCAAATGTTCAGAAGAGTTGCAAGAGCCATAGCAAGGATTGACAGAAAATACGGCGAAAACCCTAGGGAAAGCGAGGAAACATTTTATAAAATGATGGCGAGGCTTGAGTTCCTCCCAAACTCGCCTACGCTTTTTAATGCTGGAACGAAGCTGGGTCAGCTTTCTGCGTGTTTTGTCTTACCTGTTGAAGATTCCTTAGACAGCATTTTTGAAGCTGTTAAGAATATGGCTTTAATTGAGAAAAGCGGCGGTGGCGTTGGCTTCGACTTTTCAAGGCTCAGGCCTAAAGGCGACATAGTAATGTCCACTAAAGGAGTGGCTTCTGGACCTGTTAGTTTCATGCGGGTCTTTGATGTTGCCACAGAAGTTATTAAAGCGGGCGGCAAGAGACGGGGCGCTATGATGGGAATTTTGCGTGTGGACCATCCAGACATCTTGGAGTTTATAACGGCAAAACAGCAGCCCGGTTTCCTCTCAAACTTTAACATATCGGTCGCAGTGACCGACGAGCTTATGAAAACCTTGGAGGAGGACGGCGAATACTGGCTGATAAATCCAAGGAATAAGGAAAGGACGGGCAAGCTTAGGGCAAGGGAGGTTTGGAACCTAATTGCGAGGTCTGCTTGGGCGAGCGGAGACCCGGGCGTCGTATTCATAGATGAAATTAATAGGCATAATCCCACCCCAGAAGTTGGAAGAATAGAGTCCACTAACCCGTGTGGTGAGCAACCTCTTTTGCCTTATGAATCGTGCAATTTGGGGTCAATTAATCTTTCCCGCATGGTTGAAGATGGGAAAATTAACTGGGAGAAGCTTAGGGAAACCGTGTGGAATGCCGTCCACTTCCTAGACAATGTTATAGACGCGAATAAGTATCCGTTGAAGGAGATAGAGAAGGTTACGAAGGCGAATAGGAAGATAGGCTTAGGCGTTATGGGTTTCGCCGACATGCTCATCAAGCTTGGCATTCCCTACAATTCTGAGCAAGCATTGGAACTTGGTGAAAAGTTAATGAAGTTTATCGATGAGGAAGCCCACAAAAAGTCTGAGGAAATCGCTGAAAAAAGAGGCTCATTTCCAAATTTTGAAAAAAGCATTTGGAAGGACAAGTATAGGGCTATGAGAAACGCCACAGTCACAACCATAGCCCCAACAGGAAGCATAAGCATAATCGCAGGATGCTCATCCGGCATAGAACCGCTTTTCGCCATATCCTTCATAAGAAACGTCTTGGATGGAACGAGACTTTTTGAAACAAACCCGCTGTTTGAAATTGTGGCGAAGGAAAGAGGCTTCTATGATGCACATCTCCTTGAGGAGATAGCGAAAACAGGTTCTGTTCAAAAGATAGACAAAGTTCCAGAAGACGTCAAAAAGATTTTTGTAACAGCCTTAGACATTGAGCCAGAATGGCACGTGCGCATGCAGGCGGCTTTCCAGAAGTATACTGATAACGCAGTTTCAAAAACCGTCAACATGCCTTATGAGGCAACTGTTGAAGATGTGAGAAAAGTGTTTGAGCTTGCATGGAAGCTGAAATGTAAAGGTGTAACAGTTTTCAGGTATGGAAGCAAACCTGAACAAGTCCTATACATTGGAGAGGTGAAAACTGCTGAAAAAAGATTTATCTCTGCGGATTCAGAGTATGCTGGAGGCTGCCCAACAAAGACTTGCCCATTCCCAGGATAGAAATTTCCCGCTGAAAGATGATGCCTATGAAAGGCTCATTAGGCTTGGGGTTTGTCGATGAAGAGGACATGAGCATGCTCACAGACCTATATGAGCTTACAATGTGTGCCAGCTATTTTGACAACAAAAAGTTTGAACCGGCAACCTTCGACCTTTTCATAAGACGTTTACCACCAAACCGCTCCTACTTCTTATTCGCTGGTTTAGAACAAGTCCTACTCTTTCTCGAGAGGATGAGGTTCACAGAAGAACATATAAAATTCTTAAGGAAGCAAGGTTTTAAGGAGGACTTTCTCGAATACTTAAGGAACTTCAAGTTCAGTGGAGATGTTTGGGCTATTCCAGAAGGCACAATAGTTTTCCCAAACGAGCCACTAATAAGGGTTACAGCCCCAATAATAGAGGCACAACTGATAGAGACCTTTGCCCTAAACACCATCAACCTCCAAACGACAATAGCCACCAAAGCCTCCAGAGTTGTTTATGCAGCCCAAGGCAGATCCGTGATCGAGTTTGGCCTACGGCGAGAACATGGAACAGACGCCGGAATGAAAGTTGCCCGTGCAAGCTACATTGCGGGCTGCAATGGCACATCTAATGTTCTCGCTGGGATGATTTATGGCATTCCGGTTTTCGGGACCATGGCGCACTCCTTTGTCATGTTCTTCAACAGCGAAATAGACTCCTTCAGAGCCTTTGCCAAAACTTTCTCCGACAAATCAACTCTGCTAATAGACACCTTTGACAACATTAAGGGTGCGGAAAACGCCATGAGAGTTGCCAAAGAACTGGAACGGATGGGGTTTAGACTTCGTGGAGTGCGCATTGACAGCGGAGACCTTGTGGAAATAAGCCAAAAAGTTAGGAAAATGCTTGACGACAATGGGCTTGGTTATGTGCAGATATTTGCGAGCGGAGACCTCGACGAATACAGAATAGAGGAGCTGCTAAACAAAGGCGCCAAAATAGACGCCTTCGGCGTTGGAACAAGAATGGGGACATCAGCAGACAGACCCTATGTTGACATAATCTACAAACTATGCGAAAAAATGAACGAGCAAGGAGAATTCCAACCCATAATGAAGCTAAGCGAAAGAAAAACCACCCTTCCCGGGAGAAAGCAAGTTTTCAGGTTTAAAGATGAGAGGGGAAATTTTGTTAAGGATGTAATCGCCTTAGAAGGCGAAGATATTGGCGGTGAACCGCTTCTCGTTAAGGTTATGGAGAAGGGCAGAATAGTCTATGATTTGCCACCCATTGAAGAGATTAGGAAAAGAGCCTTAAACAATCTATCAATGCTTCCTGAAAAGTATAAGCGGCTTAAAGGCGCGGCTAAATACCCAGTAGAGTTAAGTCCTCAGCTTAAAAAGCTGATGAAGGATTTGAGGGAGAAATTGAAAAGGGTTGAGGGCGGCTCGAGCTAAAATTTGGGAGACATTCCCTTTCAAAATTTCAGCTTATAAACATTATTAGGAGGTTTATGAAGGCAACTTCCAAAATAGCTGCCATGAAGAATATGCCATAAATGTAGACTAAGTCTCTTGTTTTAAGGGTTCTGCTCAATGTTTTCTTCAGTGTTAAGTAAATGCCGCAACCCTCAACGATTCCTACCGGCATGCTCATAATTAGTATTGCTGGTAACACATCAAAACTGACCTTTCCATATATCAGAGTGCAACCCCTTAGTATGCTTAAGAAAACAATTATTACTGTGAAGACTATGGCGAAGGTTTGCGGGTGTTCCAAAACAATATGCGAATATTCCTCCCTCTTAAAGAATCCTGAAAGTACGAGGCTCACGTAGAAGGACACGCCTAAAAGAATCATAGAGATGACAAGCACGTTATGTAAGAAAATCATCCCAACGGCTAAGAGGTTGTTTTGAAGAATGTTTTTTGCCAGCATTGTGAAGAAGACTGTGTTTTCGTAGGATGAGAGGAGGAGAAAAATGAGGAAAGCTAAGCCCAAAAAAGCCGTACGCTTTTTAGATTCCGGCAATCTTTGAAGCCCCCATTGCCACGTTCTAAAGCAGGGTTAATCCTTCGCGTATTCGCCACCGCCAGTCTGGTTTGGCATTAATCAGAAGCAGCTGCATAAAGATTCCGATTAGATATGCCACGACATTTTGACCACTTAATGTTTAGCATGTCGTGCGCCGAAAAATAAAAGGGTTGCTGTAGGTGTCTATCCCGTTATTTCTTCAACTTCTTTTCTGCCCTTTTCCAGCTCTTTAACCTGCTCTTTATCTTCCTTTAATAGTAGTGTCTGGAACTCGCCTACATGGGTTTTTTCTTCTTTGGCCACTTCCAAAAGCACTTTTCTAATGTTTTCGTTTGTTGTTGCTGCTGCCAGTTGCTCGTAGAGGTTTAAGGCGTCTAATTCGGCGATTATGGCAACGCGTAATATTTCGCAGTCTAGAAGCTTCTTTTCAATTTTGTCGAGTTTAACTGGAATTTGAGACAGCATTTTGCATTCACCTAAGATTACGATTTAAAGTACGTTTTGGCGTACATTAAACTTTTGTCAAAATTTAGAAAATAGCCACCTCTCACAGTTTATTTTCTCGCTCCTACCTCTAGTTTTCTGCGTAATAAATATGGCAAATGTTTTGCAGTGTTTTGGTTTGAGTTTAGTGAGAAAAAAGCGTGTTTTTAAAGGATAGTGCCGATGCTCTATAGTTCTTCTGCTAGTGTTGTGAAGAGGTCGTGGTGCGCCTCTTCGTCTTCTAAGATTTCCTCAAACAAGTGGGTTGTTGTTATGTCGTTTTCTTTGCGGGCTTGGGCTATTATTTCCCTGTAGAGGTTTATGGCGTTCTCTTCGTCTTTGATGTCCCGTTCAATCATTTCCTTTAGGTTTTTGCCTACAAAAATTTCCGTTGGTTTTGTAGTGGGTGTTCCGCCAAGGTAGAAAAGCCTTTCAGCAATGGATTCTGCATGCTTCATTTCAGTTATCGCCACCTCTTTAAGCTCTTCTTGAACTGCGAAGGCTTTTATGCCGCTCCATTGAACGTGTTGCCACATATATTGTATAGAGACTTGCATTTCTCTTGCTATGGCGTCGTTCAGCATCTCCAACAACTTTTTAGAAGCCAAACAATTCACCTCCTTTTCAGTTTTGCCACAGTTTGTTTAAAAGTTTTGCCAAAAATATGGGAGCTTATAGTTTGCAATGTGCTATCCACCTGGCGCTCCATGGAAGGGCACGTTTTTCCAGAGGATGTCCCACCAGTCTTCTTCCGTTATTGTTTCGCCCCTAACAATGATTTCTAAAACTTCCTTTAGGAGTTCGTGGTGCCTCTTCTCGTCGGCTAGTATGGCGTTCAAAAGAAGCTTAACCTTCTCATTTTCAACAGTTGGCAGCATGTCGCTTATCTTTTTTATGAGGTCAACTTCTATGCGTATATGCCTATCAACGAGGCCTCTCTGCTTATCGAGGTGTTCCTGCGCAAGTGCTTGTTGGGTTGTGGTTAAAAGTTTTAGGGCCGCATCATACATTTCCGCATGCTTTAAGGAATCCAGCGAAATTCCCCTTAAAACGCCTTTAACGGATGGATTCTTAATGTTTTTAAGGGCTTCGTTAAGCGAGTCGACAATTTCATTCTCAACTTCAATCTGTTTCTTTATGAATTTTAAAAGTTCATTTTTTGAAGACATACTTCAGTTCCCACCTATCATTGTGTTGAAGGACTATTTTAATCTCTATGCTAGGCTTTGACAAGCTTTTCAGCGATTCTCTTTCCAAATTCTCTGCACTTTTCTAAATCAGCCACGTCTGGTGTGTACCTTATTAACAGTGGTGGTTCAGTAACTTTCATCTCAAACTTGTTTTTTAGAATTTCAAGAACAAGCCTTGGGGCTTCGCCGCTCCATCCATAAGAGCCGAAGGCGGCGCCAACTTTACCCTTTAAGTTTACGTTTTTTATGGCTGTTTCCTCGAATAATATTTTGATGTCTAATGTTGTGTCATGGTGGTATGTGGGTGTGCCCACAATTATGGCGTCAAACTCTTTAAGCTGTTCCGGTGTCGCATGATAGGTTAACTCCACTTCTATACCTTGCACTGTTCTTGCTCCTTCAGCCACTGCCTTAGCCATTTTTTCAGTGTTTCCGGTTCTACTGTAGTAGAGGATTAGGATTTTCGGCATGCATAATCACTTCGATTAGAAGCCTACTTCAGTGCCTCTTCCAGCCTCTTGCTGACTTCGTCCCAGTTGACGATTTTCCAGAAAGCCTCAACGAATTTGCCTCTGTCATTTTTGTAGTCGATGTAGTAGGCGTGCTCGAAAACGTCCAGCACCATTAGGATTTGGAACATTGGATAAACATTCATGTTATGCTTTTCCACCTGCATTAGGATTAGGCGTCCAGTCTGCCTGCAAAGGGTTAGGGCTGCCCAGCCAGAGCCTTCAACGCTTATGGCTGCTTGGGAAAACTCCTTCTGGAAGCGCTCAAAACTTCCAAAATCTGCATTTATTTTGTCGGCTAGGACCCCGCCTGGTTTTCCGCCGCCCCTGTCTGGCGGTGCCAAGTTACCCCAAAACAGCGAGTGTAACAAGTGTCCGGCAACGTTCCATGAAAGCTCTTTAAGCGTAGCTTTAACATCGATTTCGGCGTTTTCCTTGCGTGCCTTATCCAGTCGCTGAAGTATAGCGTTCGCCCCATTAACATAGGCTTGGTGGTGCTTGCTGTGGTGGATTCTTAATTGCTCTTCAGACATGTAGGGCTGTAAGTCCCCATAGCCGTAGGGCAACTGGGGCAAAACATACATTCTAGTTTGCTCCATAACACATGCACCTCCATTCCTAACTCTTCTTTACAAACTGGTCTTTAGGGGCGCCGCAGATGGGGCAAACCCAGTTTTCTGGCAAAGCCTCGAAGGGTGTGCCAGGTTTTACGCCGTGTTCTGGGTCTCCAGCTTCTGGATCGTAGATATACCCGCAGATTAGGCATTCCCACTTTTCCAAAAATAATCCCTCACTATTTTTCTATTTTAATGTTGTAGCTGACTTTGACTCCGGCTCTTTCGAAGAGCTTCCCAACTGGGCAATTTTCCACTGTCAGCTTGAAGATTCTTTGGATTGTTTCTTCTGCGGCGTCTGTTTTAACCGCGATGTTGAAGGCTGCTTCTGTTACGGTTCCAGCTTCATCGGATTTTATGGCTTCAAGCTTAACCTCCAGGTCTTTGAGCTGAACTCTCATTTTCTTAGCCATTAAAGCGAAAATTGTTGCAAAGCACCCAGCATAGCTCATAACGCCCAACTCAAGAGCTGTTGGCCCCATGTCTGTTCCCAGTTCTGGTGGTAGGTCTAGGCAGACGCTGTGGGCTCTTCCATTGTCAACGGCTATCCTCAAGTCCTTAACAAGTTTGGCTGTGGAAAGAAGTTTTTGCACCAAAACATTTCACCTCCAAAGCATAAGATAAAAACATGGATTATGGGAGCTTCTTCTTGCATAGGAACCAGTCAACACACTCGTAGCCCTCTTGCAAGCGTTTTTCGGCTTCTTCCTGTGTTGTAGGCGCTGGCACTATAACTGGGTCGCCCGGTCTCCAGTTGGCTGGCAAAGCCACCTTGTGCTTGTCGGCTGTTTGTAAGGCATCTATTAGCCTCAAAATCTCATCCATGTTTCTTCCAACATTCAGCGGATAGTATATCATTGCCCGCAGTTTCATTTCCGGGTCTATTACAAAGACGCAGCGGACGGCAGCTGTTGTGCTCTGTTTGGGGTGTATCATGCCAAATAGGTTGGCGACTTTCATGTCTAAGTCGGCAATAACTGGAAAAGGTATGGTTACGCCAAACTTTTCCTTTATGGTTCTAACCCAAGCGATGTGGGAGTAGACGCTGTCAATGCTTAATCCTATAAGCTGAACGTTTCGCTTAACGAGCTCTGAATGAATTTGGGCGAAAGCCACAAACTCTGTTGTGCAGACTGGTGTGAAGTCAGCTGGATGAGAAAACAGTATAACCCATTTTCCCTTAAAGTCTGAAAGCCTAATCTTCCCATGTGTGGTGACTGCCTCAAAGTCTGGGACAACTTCGCCGAGGCTCAACAGCGGCTTTTTCTCTTCAATTTTTTCCATCTATCTCATTCCTCCTCAAACTTTTAAACCATAATCCTTTTATCCTTCAAGGCTTATATGCTTTTCGTACAAAATTCGGCTAAAAACGTATAGAATGGTGCGAAAATGGTAAAAAAGATTGCGGAAATAGACGAGCTCGACCTTAAAATCCTAAAACTCTTAGAGGAGGATGGACGTCTCGCTTTCATGGATATAGCCAAAAAATTGAGGCTGAGCGAATCAACAATAAGGAAAAGGGTTCAAGCCTTGAAGGATAATGGTGTAATAAAAAGGTTCACAGTGGAAATAGACCCAGCTAAAATAGGCTTAAACACAGTTGCAATAGTAGGCATAGACGTGGACCCGCCGAAACTCTTGGAGGTTGCCCAAAAACTCTGCGAGTTCAAGGAAATCCGCTGTGTAGCCACATCCACAGGGGACCACATGATAATGACTGAAATATGGACTAAGGATGGACGAGAACTCACAAGGCTTATATCGGAAAAAATTGGGCCTATCGAGGGCGTTAAGAAGATTTGCCCAGCGATAATTTTGGAGAAACTGAAAGGCTAAACATCAGAAGGGCGAAACATGGGCGCTCACGCTCATCATCACGTCCACCACTTGGAGGAGTTTAAGCGGCGATTCTGGGTTTCGCTAATACTGACAGTGCCAATTCTGCTTCTTTCAGAAATGATTCAGATGTGGCTCGGCTTGGGGTGGATAAAAATTCCCTACCAGAAAGAAGTGCTGGCCCTCCTATCCGTAATCGTCTATCTTTATGGCGGGTGGCCTTTTCTAAAGGGCTTAGCCGAAGAGGTGAAGGGCAAACAGCCAGGGATGATGATGCTTATTGGCATGGCAATGTCTGTGGCTATGTTCTACTCCCTTGGAACAGTCTTCCAACTTATAAGTGGTAAGGACTTTTTCTGGGAGCTTGCAACCCTAATTGATGTTATGCTTTTGGGGCACTGGATAGAGGCAAAAAGCGTCATTGGGGCTTCCATGGCTTTGGAGGAGCTTGTCCGCATAATGCCAACAACAGCCCACCTAATAAAAGACGGCGAAATCATAGACACACCAGTTTCACAGCTGAAAAAGGGCGACGTTGTTCTAGTAAGACCAGGCGAGAAAATTCCTTCAGACGGCATGGTCATTGAAGGCGAATCATATGTTAATGAGGCTTTATTGACGGGCGAGTCAACGCCCATTGGCAAAAAGGTTGGGGACAAGGTTGTGGGAGGCTCAGTAAATGGGGATGGTATCCTAAAAATGCGGATAGAGCGGACTGGCGAAGAAACCTATTTGGCGCAGGTTATTAAGCTGGTTAGGCAAGCCCAGGAAAGCCGTTCGCGAACACAGGATTTGGCGAATAGGGCTGCAGCGCTTCTTTTTTATGTGGCGTTAAGCGTTGGCATAATAACCTTCACAGCATGGTCTTTCATAGCTAGTTTGGATTTCGCCCTAGAAAGAGCCGTAACAGTCCTTGTCATCGCTTGTCCCCACGCTTTGGGTTTAGCCATACCACTGGTTGTAGCACTTTCCACATCCATAACAGCGAAAAACGGAATCCTAATAAGGGATAGACGAGCCTTCGAAATGGTTAAGGATGTCAACGCCATAGTCTTCGACAAGACTGGCACTTTAACCGTTGGAAAATTCGGAGTCAGCGACATCGTCGCCTTCATACCAGAAAAGGAACTTTTGAGGCTAACAGCAAGCGTGGAGCTAAACTCCGAACACGTAATAGCAAAAGCCATAGTGGAGTACGCCGAAAGCAAAGGCGTTAAAACCTCACAAGCCAAGGATTTTAAGGCTTTGCCCGGAAAAGGCGCCTACGGAAAGGTTGGAAGAAAAGAGGTTTATGTTGGAAGCATAAACTTGCTAGAAGAGCTGGGAATAGCCGTTGAAGACCAGAGAATAAGGGAGCTGCAAGAACAGGGCAAAACGGTTGTTTTCACTGTTGTGGATGGGAAGCTTGCTGGTGCTTTTGCTTTGGCAGACAGTATAAGAGAGGAGAGCCGCGAGGCTGTTAAAAAGCTGAAAGAGAACGGCTTAACAGTTTACATGTTAACCGGAGATTCCGAGGAGGTTGCCCACTGGGTTGCAAAAGAACTAGCCATAGACAAGTATTTCGCAAGGGTTCTCCCAGATAAGAAGGCGGAAAAAATAAGGCAGCTTAAGGAAGAGGGCTACCGTGTCGCCATGGTTGGAGACGGTGTTAACGATGCGCCAGCACTTGTCACGGCGGATGTTGGCATAGCCATAGGGGCAGGAACAGACGTGGCCATAGAAAGCGCGGACATAATCCTAGTAAAAAACGACCCAAGAGATGTTGTGAAAGTCATTGACATTTCGCGTAAAACCTATGCGAAGATGGCTCAGAACCTATGGTGGGCTGCAGGCTACAACATAATAACAATTCCATTGGCGGCTGGAATCCTATCGGGTTTTGGCGTGACACTGCCGGCGGCAGTTGGCGCAATAATAATGTCCTTCAGCACGGTTATAGTTGCATTAAACAGTCAAACTTTAAGGAAGTATGAACCAGAGGAGGTGAAAGCCATAGTGAGGAAAATTTTTGTAACCGATCCGGTTTGCGGAATGAAAATAGACCCGGAAACGGCTTTCAGCAAAATTGAACACGAAGGCCGCACAATCTACTTCTGTTCTAAAATGTGTGAGGAAGAGTTTAAGAAAAATCCAAGGAAATACTTGAAATAAGGGTAAAGCTTTAACCGAAGAGACCCTTACGTTTTTAAATTAGCGGAACGCTGGTGTGGCTTTGGGTAGGCTAGTTGAGTTAAAGCTTGCAATGGGCACGTCTATTTTCCTAGTAGCCTTTATATTTGCACTTTTCTTATCGGCGATAATGATAATCTTCCAGTTCAGCCTCGTCTACGCCCTAATAGGCACAGCATTATTCATACTCATCCAATATTTGATAGGCCCAGCAGTGGTAGCAAGCTCAACTAGGCTCCGCTATCTGGAAAAGGGAGAAAACCCTTGGCTTGAAGAAACTGTGAAAGAATTAGCAGTCAAGTCTGGACTGCCCATGCCGAAATTGGCTATAGTGCCAGATGAAACGCCAAACGCCTTCGTCTTCGGCAGAACAGCCAAAGACGCCACCCTAACAGTGCATGAAGGACTTCTTAAGAAGCTGAACAAAGATGAGATTAGGGGCGTGATAGGCCACGAGTTAGGCCACATAAAACACAAAGACTTCATTGTTATGACGGTGCTTTCAGCCCTGCCACTACTCGCTTACTTAATTGCACGGGCAACATGGGAAGCTGGAAGATGGGCGCCAACTTCAAAGAAGAAGGAAGAGGGAAGCATAAAAGCAGCTTTTTTCGCTGTGGCAATAATCTCCTACATAGTCTACATTGTGTCACTCTTATGCGTCATGGGGCTTAGTAGGCTTAGAGAGCACTATGCAGACGCCTACTCTGCCTACTTGACTAGTTCGCCTAGAAGCCTCCAAAGCGCCCTAGCCAAAATCACGTATGGGTTGTCCCTATCGCCTAAACCTCCTTCCGGAGCAAGAACCTTCTACATAGGTGACCCGGCGATGGCGAAGCTGGAAATATCATCTATAATGGAGAAGAAAGAGGAATACGACTTGGACAAGGATGGTGTTTTGGACGAGCGGGAACTGGAGCTAGCCATGGAGAAGGAGGCAAAATCCACATGGGCGAAAATCAACACATGGTTTTCAACACACCCGCCCACCTTTAAGCGGATACTGCTCTTACGCGAGATTGAAATGGAAATGGAAAGTGGAAGGTTTACCAGCGACCGCGTATACGCGAAAATCTAGCCCCTTTTAGCTATGCATCTGGCAACATAATCAAGGAAAACTGCAGTTTCATCATTTTCCCAGCTAAACTGGAAAATCCCATCAATCCAGTCCTTAGTCAGCTCCAAAAGACAACCGTCCAACTCCCTTGTTATGTAAACGAGCAAGCATCGGGTTTTTGGCTTCCAACGTTTTAGAATGGCGAAAGAGGCAACAGCTGTTTTAAGCCTAGCCGAGTCAAGCTCAACCTTCGCGTCAAAAACAACCAGCGGATCAATAAACTCTTTCACTTTTCGCCCGATGGAAATGTCAAATTCCATGGCATAGCTTTTCTCGCCTTCATGCCAAACAAGACACTTTTCGCCCCAAAAAACTTGAAAAGGCTTTTTGATGGCGATTCTCTCTTTTAGGAGGCGGTAAACGTATTCTTCGAAAGCGTAGGCGCGGAACTTCCCGAAAAACTGGGCAACACCAATTTCAGCCTTGTTCGCCATTATAATTTCATTAAATTCTAGGAAATCTCTTGGGGCTAAGGTTTTTGTCCACCTCTCATATTGGGCTTGCAGAGCTTTTCCAAGCACTTGCCGCTCTGTTTTTCTGCTGGAGCATAGCTCGTTTATGTAGTCTAATGGCTTTTTAGCCCTCGTCAATAAGGGTCTCCAAAAGCGTTTTATCACAAACCAGATTTAATACCTTCGTGGTCTAAACGTGAATGGGTGCCTCGAAAATGAAGGTTAAGCTTCTCCGTTACACGGCTGACCCCGAACTTCTATGCGGGGCTGCAGCCCTCACATCAACGAGAAGTGGCAATCCGTCCGAAATTTTTGAAGGTATAGATTTGGAGAAGGCTAGGCAAACGATTAGGCGGGTAACTGGCTATGGACACATGTCAGTTATTGAGCATGCGTCCTTCACCTTCAGCATAGAAGAGGTTTCAAGGGCTTTAACTCACCAGCTGGTTAGGCACCGCATCGCATCCTACACACAGCAGAGCCAACGCTACGTAACATATGACACTTTGAAAAGGTATGTGACGCCGCCAACCATAGCCCAAAACCCGGAAGCCAAGAAAATATTTGATGAGACTTTGGAGAGCATTTCCGCATCCTATAAGAAACTTTTGGATTTGGGCATCCCGAAGGAGGATGCGCGGTACATTCTTCCAAACGCTGCAAAAACAAACATTGTAGTGACAATGAACGCCCGTGAACTCCGCCACTTCTTCAATCTGCGATGTTGTGCCCGCTCCCAGTGGGAGCTCCGCGAAGTGGCAACAGAAATGCTCCGGCAAGTAAAGAGGGTTGCACCAACACTTTTTGAGAATGCTGGACCAACATGCGTTGAATTAGGCTTTTGCCCAGAGGGAAAGATGAAGCCTCCAGAATGCAACATTGAAGAGATTAAGAAGCGGTTCAAAAGCCTCTAAAGCGGTTTTAAATGGCAAAGTACAAGGCATATGCCATAACAACAAAGTATTGGCTACCCGGAGAGGACTACATAAAACAGATAATAAAAAGCGTTGAAGGGAAGGTTTCAGACGGAGACTTTGTAGTAGTTTCGGAAAAAGCCATTGCAACAGCCATGGGCAACATTGTCGACGAAAGCAAGGTAAAGCCAAGCCTAAACGCAAAAATCATCGCCAGAATCTGGATGCCACTTGTATGGGGCTATTTGCTTGGTCCAGTCTGCCATCTGCGACGAAAACTCATTCAGCAACTTCGCAGTTATCCACGGGATGCTGGAAGCCGCCACAAGCAAGTCGCCCTACAACATGCTGGCTTACTGCAAGCCCTAATGTTCGGCTCTGAAGGAGGCATAGACGGAACAAACCTCCCATACGCTTATGTTTGCCTACCCCTAGAAAACGCCCAAGCCACAGCCAAAGAAATACGTATAAAAATATTTGAAGCACTTGGGAAGAAGGTCTGCGTAATAATTGCTGATACAGACAAAACCTACTCCTTCAGAAATTTCCACTTCACACCAAGACCAAAACCGATAAAGGGAATAAAAAGCATAGGCGGCTTCATAGCCTATGTTGCTGGGCGAATGTTAAAACTAAAAAGGAGGGCAACACCAATAGCGGTGACTGGACGCCCTATCCCAGTTGAAGAAGCATTAACAATTGCAGAAATCGCAAACCGCGCCAGAGGTTATGGCGCCGGCAGAACAGTTTGGGAAATGGCTGAAAAGTTTAAGGTGGACTTGACTGACGTAAGCTGGAAAATGCTGGAAAAAGTTGAACACAAACCAATAGTGATAGTGCGTAAAAGTGCATTTAAATAGGCTAAACATTTAGTGTGTTAATTTTTAAGCTTTTCATGTATTCATCATAGTTTTTAATGCGTTTTGGGTTGCTTAATGGAAATGGAAGTGTTTCAACCACGGTTTTTGTAATTTCGTGGACAAGGTATCTGCCTTTGTCTGTAACTGTGAAGCCCTTAACATATCCTGTCGTCCTTAAAATTTGAAGAACCATTTTTATGCTTAAAGGTAATTCACTGCAAACTTTTGGATCTAAATGCAGCTTGTAAAGCTCATGTGCGAAGGCTCTCCACACCTTAGCCTTCTCATCCAGCTCTGTGTAAAACGCCAGTCTTTTTTCGTTTTTGATCATTTGAAGGTAAATTTCAATAGGTGGGTTGACTCTCTGAACGTTTCCACAAGTGCTGAAAGCCGCTGGACCTAATCCAAAATAATCACATACCAGCTCATCCTTTGCTGAATCATATATCCTTTGGCTTTTAGAAAACACCCATATGCTGTCTCGCCTATACCCATATTCTTTGAAAATGTTCCATGCACTTTCAATAACACTAAACATGCTCTGCGGGCTCATGCCTGGATCCGCCACAACCCCGGGAATTATGAGATATGGATAAAGAGTTACTTGATCTGGTCCTATGCTTACAATGGTCTCTGCGTCTTTTAGGCATCCCTCAGAGGTTTGCTGGGGCAACCCCACCATCAAATCGACATTAACTGAAATTCCAAGCTTCTGCGCCTCACATACAACTTTTTCTATTAGGTGCTCATTGGCCTTTGCCCTTTTTACAGCCTTAAGAGTATCTGACTGGAAGGTTTCAACTCCCATACTTATTTTTGTGATCCCTGCATCTGCTATATTTTCAAGGTATTCTGGAGTGAAATCAAACGGGTTTCCTTCCATCCCTGCCTCATCAACTTCCACAAACCCGCTTAGATGCGATAGAAGTTTGCATATTTCTTCGGCTTTTAACAGGTTTGGTGTTCCGCCACCAATGTAAAGCCAGCTTGCATTTCCCTTCAACCCACGCATTTTAACCTCGCTTTCCACGGCTTCTAGATATTTCACCTTCAATTTTTCATCATACAAAACCTTGTAAAAAGGGCAAAAAGAACAGAACATTCTGCAGAAAGGCACATGAATATATAAACCAAACCTTGAACTCTCAACATCCGAGTCAAGCCAGTCTAGAGTTTTAAATTCAAAGCTGATTTTGGAGAAGCTTCTTGAAAGCATATGTTTTGAGATGGCTGGAATCATGGTAATACCTTTTAATAAAAAAGTATTACCGATATAAAAGAGCTACGCAAACCTTCCTACTAAAATGCCATATCATTCAGTCGTGCCAATCTAATTAAGCAGTTTAAGCTATGAAAAATTTTGGCGTTGAAATTTCTAGAGGGGGAGGTAGAGAAAATAAGGTTGGGTGAGGCTTTATTTTCCACGGCGAAAATCTGGGGTAGTGTTTTTGTGGCTGCTCGACAAGCACGAAGATGACCAGAAAGCTTATGTGCGTTCAACCTTTAGCGGGGAAAAGGAAATAAAGAGTAAGGGATAAACCAGCAAAAGGAGAAGCGCCTAACCATCATCGTCAAAAAGGTGAAAATAGTGTTGGAAGCTTCTGTGAAACAGCTTGACGCCTTCTTTAATCCTAGGTCTGTGGCTGTTGTTGGCGCCACAAAAAAGATAAACAAGGCTGGGCATGTCATATTCAAAAATTTTGTAGAGAATAAGAGAAGAGGGGTTTTTAAGGGGGAGATTTACCCCGTAAACCCCCATGAAGACTACATTTTGGGCTTCCAATGCTATGCAAGATTAACAAAAATTCCCGGAGAGCTTGAACTTGTAGTCATCGTTGTCCCAGCAGAAATTGTTCCAGAAATAATGGAGGACGCCACAGCCAAAAGGGTTAAGGCTGCTGTGATAATCAGCTCTGGCTTTGGAGAAATTGGGAATCACGAGCTTGAAAGAAAAGTTGTTGAAATTGCGAAAAAAGCTGGGATAAGGGTTCTCGGCCCTAACTGTTTGGGGGTTTACGACTCAAAAACTGGCGTTGACATGCTATTCTTACCTGAAACAAAAATCTTAACAACAGGCGAAGAAGTTGTCGCAACACCCAGACCAATGAGGGGAAACATAGCCATAGTAACTCAGAGCGGAGCCTTTGGAGTGGCAGCCCTCGACTATTTGGCTGGCAGACAAATAGGCGTAAGCAAATTTGTAAGCTTTGGAAACAAAAGCGACGTGGACGAAGCTGAAATGCTCCACTATCTGTACTATGACGAGGAAACGAAGGTTATACTATTATATGTGGAAGATATAAAAAACGGAAGAGCCTTCATTGAAGCTGCCTCAAAAGTTACGAGAAAAAAGCCTGTAATAGCCCTAAAAGCTGGCAAAACAGAAGCTGGTGCAAGAGCAGCAGCATCCCACACAGGCGCCATGACCGGCTCAGACCAAATATACAACGCCGCCTTTGCACAAACTGGAATTTTAAGAGTTAGGGACATGGAGGAATTTTTTGACGCAGCAAAAGCCCTAGTGCTGCAGCCTCCAGCCGCGGGGAAAAATGTTGCGATAATCACCGACGCTGGCGGTCCGGGAATACTGGCAGCCGACGAATGCGAATCTCAAGGGTTGGTTGTTAAACGGTTCTCCGAGAAAACCATCCAAAAATTTGAAAAGCTTAAGAAGGATGGAAAACTTCCCAAGTTCGCAACAAACCTAAACCCTGTCGATATAACCGGCTCTGTCACTTCCGAAATGTTTGAATTGGCAACAGACATAGTTTTCCAAGACCCTGAAATTCACGGAATACTGCTCCTCGGGCTGCACCACACACCAGCACTACAGGAAGACTACATAGATAGGGTGGCGAAAGTCGCCAGTAAATATGAGAAGCCAATAGTAGCTTGTGATATTGGCGAAACAGAAATGGCATTGCATACACGTTCCCGCTTCGAGAAACTTGGGATTCCAGCATATTCATCCCCAGAAAACGCTGCAAGAGCCATGAGCGCCCTTGCAAAGTACGGATTATACCTGCAAAAGAAGGGATACTTCAAAGAGTATCTGCGAAATTTCTTCAAGGAAAAACGCAGATAGACTGTTAGAGTAATATTTTGACCTCAACTTCATCACCATCACTAAGCTTCAATTTTTCCCTTAAATTTGAAGGCGCAACAATTTCTAGGACATCTTTCGGATAATTTTTGACGCACGGGAGTATAACGGCGCACTTCAAACGTTGCATAATATAAGCCTTAAAGCATTTTCCGCTGCAATATCCTGGTTCTGGCAGAATGTCTATGGCGTTTGCATTTTCCAATAGTCTTCTAATCGCTACAAAATCGTTGTTCAGCCTCAAATTTAGAGTCCCCGGATAGGGAGTAAAGCCAATCTTTTCCTTTATTTGCCTTTTAACCCATGGAAGCGAAGCAAATTGTGCACCTTCGCCTGTTCCGGAGAAAACTTTCCCTTTCACATGCACAGTTTTTGTTTGCGTTTCATTTCCTCTGGTCATAGGGTTTGCCAGTTAGGGCTTTTATGTTTGCCTCTGCTCTTTCAGCCAGTTTGCAACCTTCTTAAACATGAGATTTGAGGACATGTCTATGACTGGAACAATTATTTTTTCCCTAGTCTCAATTAGCGGCTGGTATTTCGGCATAAGAGCGTATCCGATGAAAGTCCAGTAGACACGTTTGTTTTCAACAAGCGCTTTAGCTGCTGTTTCAGTTGATGCTGGAAGTGGAAAGTAGAGGAACACCACGCCGTCAGCCCAGTATAAGCCAGCAGTCTTCCCGCCGGCAATTATTGACGCGAATCTTGCAATATCTTCTGGCGAAGCAAAGAAGTTGCGTTCCATAATAACTATCTCCTTGAATGGCTCAAATTTGACGTCTACTTCGCCTTCAGCCATAATCTCGCCTTTCTATAGTTTGTTTAATGTTCCCTTTTAATCTTGCCATAAACCAGAAAAGGTTATAGAGCACAACCACTAAACCCATCCATCACGAACCGCAAATGAGGGAGCAAAGCACTTGAAAGAAATTCGCGTGGCAATAGTAGGCGTGGGCAACTCAGCATCCGCCCTAATCCAAGGAGTAGAATACTACAAAAACGCAAAGGAAGACGAAACCGTTCCGGGACTAATGCACGTGAATTTTGGCGGCTATCATGTGAGGGACATAAAATTTGTCGCAGCCTTCGACGCGGACAAAAACAAGATTGGAAAGGACTTGGCTGAAGCCATATTTACAAAGCCAAACTGCTGTGCCAAATTTGCAAACGTGCCACCATTAGGCGTCAAAGTTTCACCGGGACCAGTCCTCGATGGAGTTGCAAAACACATGAGAGAAACCTTTAACGTTTACGATGAAAGCGAAACTAAACCAGCAGACATTGTAAGCATCTTAAAGGAGTATCAAGCTGAAATTCTTATAAATTACCTACCCGTTGGAAGCCATAGTGCTACACGCTTTTATGCCCAAGCCGCCTTAGATGCGGGATGCGCCTTCATAAACTGCATTCCAGAGTTTATAGCTTCAGACAATACTTGGAGCCGCAAATTTGAAGAGAAAGGACTTCCAGTAGCCGGCGACGATGTCAAGAGTCAACTTGGCGCCACAATACTGCACAGAAACCTTGTGAGGCTATGCGTTGACAGAGGCGTAATAGTCGACGAAACATATCAGCTGAACTTGGGAGGAGACACAGACTTCCTAAACATGACTGTTGAGGAACGCCTAAAAACAAAGCGGATCAGCAAAACAGAAGCCGTCAAAAGCCTAGTGCCCTACGACTTGCCCACACGAATAGGACCATCAGATTATGTGCCGTTCCTTGGAAACAAGAAAATATGCTATATATGGCTTAAGGGAAGAAAGTTCGGCGACAGACCCCTAACAATAACAGTCAAGCTTGAAGTGGAAGACTCACCAAACAGCGCTGGAGTAGTAATAGATGTTATAAGGGCTGTGAAACTGGCATTAGACCGCAAAATAGCTGGACCCCTAATAAGCATATCATCCTACGCCTTCAAACACCCACCAATACAAGTTCCAGACTCCATTGCAAAACAGTGGGTGGAAGAATACATAGAAGGCAAAAGGGAACGCTAAAAGCTTTAGCTAAGCTTATTTAAAACCGGAAGAACGCTGCAAACAGCGGAAATCCACCTTAAGTAAGCGTTTAAAGCAGCCCGCAAAGCCACAGTATCTTTTGCCTCAACAGTTAAAATCAAGAAGTTGTTCTTAATCTTCAAATTTGCCCTTGAACGAGTTGTGGCTGGCTTGGCAGTTTCTGGCAAAAGCGCCTCATATACTATTTCTAAATCCCTTTCTGGAATTTTTAGGCGTACAATAGCGCTAGCCTTCATGAACCGTCAAGTCCCAGATTAAATGTGATATCCTTATTCTTGGGCCTATTTCCATATTTTCCGGCAGAAGCTTGAAAGTGGCTATTAGCTCTCCAGCCGAGTTTGTTGTAATCTGCATTATGGCGTGGTAATTTCTAAAATCATCCTCACTTGAAATTATAGGAATGCCTAAAAAGTCTGACAATACCTTTTCAAGCCTACTAACCTCCTGAGATGGTTTAGGCGAGGTCATTAAAGCCGTAAATTTTATTCTCCTTCCTCTAGGCATCGTTTGAAACTCTCTGCAAAGTTTTACACCCCTCAAGTAGATTAATGGAGGGACAGGTTGCAGTTTGCCTTCCAACAGGTATAATTCTATTTTCCCGGGTCCTCCCTTCCATCTATCAACAATTATTACTTTTTTGGCGCCAAGCTCTAGGGCTTTTGCTACTAAACCTTCAAGACTTAGCTTTCCACGGTTTATTCTCAGAATGTTTGGGATTGTATGGGAAAGGTCTTTGCAGAAGGTTCTTATGCCCTTTGTTGGTCTTCGCGATGTGGTTAAAAGTATCAAGATTTCAGCCTATTTTTCTTCGGTTGCGGCTGAAGCTTCAACCTCTTCTACCGGCGCTCCTTTAGCCACACGTTTTGCTACAACACCAAGCTTTGTTGATGGAGTATAAGCTCCGCCAGCAAATGTGAAGCCGCATTTTCTACATTTCCAAACACCGACACTGACCCGTTTAACCCTTGGCAAACCGCATTGAGGACATTTGTGGGGCTTCTTCATCTCCGTTACTATTTTTATGTAACGCTTTCTAACGGTAGCTCCGTAGCGGGGTCCCAAACCCCTTGTTGGTCCAACCTTCTTTGTTCTCTTCCCCATTTTCACCACCCTAACTTCTTCCTAATTTCTGCGGCCTTTTCCTTGGCCATTTGAACCGCCTCAAAAACTTGTTTTGGCGTAAAATATCCGCTCCCACCCTTCTGAACCGCGCATATGTTTCCATCATCATCCATAGTTATGGTCAGCCTAGCATCCATTATCTGCTCCTCTTCAAGCCATGGATCAACAACAAGCTTGTCATTAATCTTCGCAAATGTAACAGATATGGGATGCTTCCGAACTGGAAGTGCTGTATAGCCTGGCTTAATTTTAATTTCGCCCTCTTCAATCTCATAGTTGAACATCTTTGTGTTTAAAAGTGCAGCCATAGCGGCAAGCGATGACGCGTCAATTAGGTTGCCATCATGATTAAGCACATAAATGTCCACAAAGATTACAAAGACCTTTTTGCCTGGCGTTATGCATAGTTTTTCCAGTTCTATAGCTTTCGACTCCCTGATTCCACGGTCAACAACCCTCGCCAACTCTATCGAGTTTTCGTCTGGCGGCCCAGGTTCAAAGGTTGGCGATGCTAGTGGCACAAGTTCAGCGTTTACTGTTAAGACGCCCTCATTGGGTGTGTCTGGGAAAGGTTCTCCAGTCTCAATCTTTACTCCTACCATAACCTCTGTTTTCCCAAGAAGCACCCTCGCTGAGCCCTCAGCCCTTTCAATTATTCCCTGCTCTATTTTTATTTCCCTATAATCGGTTAAGCCTCTTCCGTCAAGCCTCTTTCCCTTCGCAATTAGCTGTGCAATTCGCTTTTGCTTCACGCGGACAACTATTGTTGACATCACTCTTCAACCTCCTTAACGCTGACATATTTGGCTTTTAAGGCTTCCTTCTGCATGGCGTAAATTTTCTTACAACCCTCTATGGCGAGGTTAACAGCCTTCTCAAACTCTTCAGACGTTAGGATTCCATCCATCTGAAGGAGGGTTATAACGCCCAAGTTAGGCATGTAAGCCACTGGAACATCTGCAGAGCCAACCTTGTCTTCAACGTCCATTAAATCCAAAACTATAGTGTCCTCAACTTTTCCAGCGGAGCATGCAACCACCAGGTCACGCATGGGTATGCCGGCATCGGCTAAAGCCAGCGAGGCAGCTGTTATGCTTGTGCATCTTGTGCTTCCATCAGCCTGCAAAACCTCAACGAAAACGTCCGTGGCTGTGCGTGGATAATATTCAACGAAAATTGCTGGTTCGATGGCTTCCCTAACAACTTTTGACAGTTCTATCTCTCTTCTCGACGGGGCCGGTGATTTGCGTTCCTGAACAGAGAATGGCGCCATGTGATAGCGGCATCTCAGAACCATACGGTCCGGTAACGCCATATGTTTGGGATGCAACTCTTTAGGACCGTAAACCGCGGCCAAAATCTTATTTTTGCCTTGTTCAATGTAAGCTGAACCGTCTGCGTTTGATAAGACTCCGACCTCTATTTTTATTGGTCTAAGTTCGTCCGGTTTTCTTCCATCAAGCCTTAAACCCTTTTTATCAATCAATTTTTCATGTTTTTGACTCATTCTCAACTACCTCCTCTTTTCTCCTTTTCCTTCTTAATCATCTGTAATATGCGGTCCGTAAGCCCGGTTGTGTGGGATTCCTCCTCAATCTTGTGAATTGCCATCATCGCCAACTCCTCGTCTTCGAGGCTTTTCCCGGTTATCAGTATGATTCCATTATGCCCCAATATTATGTGGCATCCTGTCTCCTGTTTTATCATGGATATCATGGAGCCCTTTTTCCCAATCACACGGGGAATCTTTGTAGGCGTTATCTTCACTATTTGTCCGCGGGTGATTTTTCCAAGTCCAGGTTCGTCCACGCTTAATTGGGGGTTATGGGTTCTATCATAGGAAACTATTTTCGCCACAACAAGGTCTCCAACATCTAAAACTTCTGTCAAATCGTTTTTCTGAGGCTTAAAGGGTCTGTTAAGCACGTCAGAAGCCCTTAAAATGGCTAGGTAGGGCGCATTTATATCGACAGTCCACCCGCTGAAACCAACTTCAACAACGGTTCCTATAACAGTGTCTCCCACCCTTGGAATGTAAAAGGCTCTTAGAGCAACAACGCTTACTTTCTTGTCTTCATATTCCACAAGCCCTGTTCTGGCGGCGTAAATTCTATCCCCCTCCTTATACGTATTCTCGCCAGCTATATAATCGCCCTCAGCAAGCAAGTCGCCGGGGGTTACAACCTGTCTTCTTTCAAAAAATGTTGGCATAAAACACACATCCAAAAATTTAACCATAAATTATGATATTACTTTTGCCTCAGCGTTCCCCTTGGTTACCTCTCCAATCTTTTCAAGGAACGGTCCATAAAGACCAGCGGGCATCTCTAGAACCCCGCACCATGAACCGTCCGCCCGCCACTCCTCCCGCTTTATTGTTCCAAAGGTTTTCAGCGTTCCATAAGCTCTCGCTGCATATTCGGCGGGTATGTGGACGCTGACTGAAACTTGCTCCATTTTTAGTGGTAGAACTTGCCTCAGCAGCTTTATTACTTCTCTTGCCTGCTCTTCTGTGGGCTTAAAAGGGTCTATTGAATAGCGAATTTGCTCCATGGCTTGTTCTATGCGCATCGGTGGATGCGGGAGATTTGTCCTTGGGTCAACGCATTGTTTTGATATGAAAGCTATTATTTGTCTCCGCTTTTCCTCAATCATTTTTCTGCGCTGTTCTGTGGTAAGCTGCAGCGTCCCCTTTTTTATTATTATGTCTGCCACTTTAAGAGGGTCTGTTGTTCCAAAAGCCTTGCGTATGGCTTCCTCAGAAACCTTTGTCCCTTTACTCGCGTCTGAAAAAATTGTTTCCGCCACGAGAACCTCTGTTATTGAGGAAATTCTGCCAAGACGATAATCAAGTGCCTTGTCTGGTTTGACGAGAACCTCGAAATGCTCGTTATCCTTTGTCATGCGAGCGACGGTAAATTTCTCGCTCATCCCCTTTTCACTTACCCGAAGCAAACTTCTTTATGTAACCTTCAACTTTCTCGTCGCTAAGCATTTCCATCTTCTTTGTTGCCGATGGAATAACAGCCACCTTTATTCTTAATGGAAGCTGCCTAGCCTCAAGCGTCTTAACCAAACATTTCACTGCAAGTTTCACGGCATCTTCAAGACTCATGTCCTCACGATATTCTTCCTTTAAAATGTTCATCACCGTTTCTCTCCCAGCGCCGACAGCGGTGGCTTTATGCCCCTTATATGTTCCACTCGGATGAGTTATGAATACGCGATTCCCAGTTTTATCAACACCTCCAAATATGAGGGATACGCCGAAAGGCCTAACACCAGCGTGCTGCGTGTAAAGCTGCTGTATGTCACATATGCGTTTAGTCACAACTTCAACATCTATTGGCTCGTCATAAGTTAACCTATTACTTTGTGCATAAATTCGCGCTTGATCTATCAAAACCCTTGCATCCGAGCTTAAACCAACTATAGCAGCGCCAATATGCTCGTCAATTTTGAAGATCTTCCATGAAGAGCCTGTTTCCTCAAGGGGCTCAACGGTTTCCTCAGCCCCCAAAACAACACCTTCAAAACATTTTATCCCCAAAATTGTTGCTCCACGGTTAACAAGTTCCATTGCATATTCAACTTGAAAGAGCCTACCATCCGGTGAGAAAACGGTTATGGCACGGTCGTATGCTCCTGGGGCCGCAAACACCGACATCAAACATCAACCTCACATTTTACGATAGCTAAACACTTGCAGAACACACATATGACAACTTAACTAAAAACCTTTTCCTCGAGTCTTTTCTTTGAGGTTAATTCCATATCATTTTAGCCTTTTAGCTCCGTAAATTCTTTAACGCTTGTGAAAAGAATTTATGGTGTAATCGCCAAGTTTATATTGCCCACTAATATTCTATTCAACGGCACCATATCGGTTTACGCCTTTATGGGGCGTTTAGGCAGATTGGAAGTAGAAGTACTTGAACGGGACGAAAAAAACTTGCGCTTACTGATAAGGGAAGTTGACACTCCGTTCATTAACGCTTTGAGAAGGAATGTTATTGCCGAAGTTCCTTGCATGGCAATAGACGATGTTGTAATTATTGAGAATTCCTCAGTTTTCCATGATGAAATCATAGCCCATAGGCTTGGATTAATCCCATTAAAAACAGACCTTGACAGCTACAACCTTCCGGAAGAGTGCTCATGCAAAAGCGAGTTTGGATGCAACCTCTGTAGAGTTACACTCACTTTGGACAGAGAAGCAAAAGAGGGAACAATAACCGTTTATTCTGGAGAACTGATTTCGGAAAACCCGAACATAGTCCCGGTCAGTGACAAAATCCCAATAGTTAAGCTTGCAAAGGGTCAAAAGCTGAGGCTTGAAGCCTATGCAAGGCTTGGGAAGGGGAAAAAACACGCAAAGTGGCAACCCGTCTCCATGTGTTCGTATAAGTATTTACCACAAATAAAGATAGACCCAAAGAGTTGCGATGCTTGTGCAAAATGCGTGGAAGTATGCCCCAGAAAAGTTTTAGCAAAACGTGAAGGAAAAATAGAAGTTCACAACTTGTTGGCTTGCACCCTATGCCGAGACTGTATGGACGTTTGCCCAAAACAGCCACCAGCAATAGAAGTTGACTGGGAGAAAAACGCCTTCATATTCAATATAGAATCCACAGGTGTGCTTTCACCAGAAAGAATATTGATGGAAGCAGTAAAAATCTTGGATAAAGACCTTAAAGAACTTGCAGAACAAATTGAGGTGCAGAAGGCTTGAAGAAAATCAGGGCAACAAACCCGGAACTCATTGAAACTATTCGCTTCTTAAAAAACCAGAGTAAGGAGAAAAAAGTGGGAATTTGGATGAGTATAGCTGAGCTCCTAGCGAAATCTAGGAGGGAACGAATAGCCGTAAACATCAGCCGACTAAACAGGTACACGAAGAGGAATGAGACTGTTGTTGTCCCGGGCAAAGTACTGGGTGCCGGTGAAATGGACCATCCAATAACAGTTGCTGCCTTCGCTTTTTCACAAAAAGCCAGGGAAAAAATAAAGAAAGCTCGTGGAAAATGCCTATCCATACCTGAGCTGATTAAAAAGAACCCAAAGGGCTCAAACATAAAAATAATAGGGTGAAAAAATGCAGCTGGAAAACGATTACAAAATCATTAATGCTGATGGATTAATCCTTGGTAGGATGGCAAGTATAATTGCAAAACGCCTACTCAAAGGTGAGAAAATAGCCGTTGTAAACGCTGAAAAAGCCGTGATATCTGGAAAAAAGAAAGCAAAGATTAGGGAGGCAAAAGAATTCCTTGAGGTTGGACACCCGGGAAAAGGTCCCATGCATTACAGAAGACCGGATAGAGTTCTCAGAAGAACTGTTAGGGGAATGCTACCATACAAGCAGCCTAAGGGAAAGCAAGCCTACAAGAGGCTAAGGGTTTTTATCGGCGTTCCAGATGAACTTAAAAACCGGGAAATGGAAACCATAGAGGAAGCGCAAGCAAAAAAGCTAACTTGTCCATACTTCACCCTTGGAGAGCTTTCAAAAGAGATAGGTTGGAGCAGTGAGTAGGATGCCAGCAAAAAGAGTTCTGGTTGTGAGCGGGAAAAGAAAAACGGCTATAGCAAGGGCTGTCGTTAAGCCGGGCATAGGAAGAATAAGAATTAACATGATCCCCTTGGAGATTTATCAGCCAGAAGTTGCCCGCCAAAAAATAATGGAGCCGCTCATACAGGCTGGTGATGATGTCTGGAAGCAGTTGGACATAGATGTTAAGGTTTCAGGTGGAGGTTACATGGGACAGGCAGAAGCTGCAAGAATGGCCATTGCAAACGCCCTGCTAAAATGGACTAAGAGCACACAACTACGTTCAGCATTCATTGAATACGACAGAACAATGATTGTCGGCGACCCCAGGAGGAAAGAACCTAAAAAGTTTGGTGGTCCAGGTGCAAGGGCGAGGGATCAGAAAAGTTACAGGTAATTGGAGGTTAAAGTAGAATTGATTATACCTATAAGATGTTTCACATGCGGCAAGTTAATTGGTGACAAGTGGGAAGAGTTTGCGAGAAGGGTTAAGATGGGAGAAGATGCCGGCGACGTTTTGGACAGTTTAGGAATAAAAAGATATTGTTGTAGGCGTATGCTCCTATCCCATGTTGAAATCATCGATGAAGTTTTACGTTTCTATGAGGAAGCCGAAAAAAGGAGAGAGGCTAGAATGCAATACTACCAGCAGTAAGGAGCACAGCGAGTATGTCCACAGTTATTGAAGATGTTATTGCAAGGAAAATTTTCAACAGTCGAGGAGAAGAAACCATCGAAGTTGATGTTATCACCGCATCTGGTTTTGGAAGAGCCTCAGCCCCAGCTGGGGAAAGCCGGGGAAAAGCTGAAGTGGTTTATTATCCACAAGGTGGGGTGGATGAAGCCATTAAAAAGGTTGAAAAGCTTATATCTCCAGAACTTGTTGGCTTGAATGCCGACTTTCAAGAAGAAATTGATAAGACTCTTCATGAAATAGACAACACAAAAGACTTTAGAATAATTGGAGGAAACACCGCCTTTGCAGTTTCCCTAGCGAACGCTGAAGCTGCCGCAAACTCTTATGGTTTACCTCTTTTCCAGTATCTGGGCGGATATGCAGCCCATGAACTTCCCTATCCGCTTGGAAACATAATAAGCGGTGGAAAACACACTTGCGGAAAATCTCCAGACATACAAGAGTTTCTTGCTCTTCCACAAGGAGCTGACTCTTTTCTGGAAGCTGCAACGGCCAACATTAAAATTCATGGGAAAGTGAAAGAAGCCCTAAAAAAGAAGGACAAACTTTTCAGCAGCGGCAAAAGCGATGAAGGAGCATGGGTTGCAAACATAACAGACCCTGAAGCCTTTGAAATTATGGTGTCCGCATGCGAAGAAACAAGCAATGAGTTAGGCTTTAAATGCAATTTTGGCATTGACATCGCGGCTTCATCCCTCTGGAACGGAAGAAAGAAAAAATATGTATATGAAAGAAGTGGTAAAGAGTTGGATTCCGGAGAACAGTTAGAGTTCATCCGACAACTTATTGAAAAGTATCATTTAGTTTATGTTGAAGACCCATTCCATGAAGAAGACTATGAAAGCTTTGCAGAACTAACTAAAAAAGTTAAGAACTGCCTAATCTGCGGTGACGACCTCTTCGTGACAAACAACGAAAGACTAACCCATGGAATTAAAATGCGAGTAGCTAACGCCATAATAATCAAAGTAAACCAAGTGGGCACATTAACAGACGCTTTAGAAACCATCGAAACCGCCAAGAGGGCTGGATATGTTCCCGTCATGTCCCATCGCTCCGGCGACACATGCGATTGGCACATTGCCCATTTAGCCGTGGCGTTTAGATGCCCCATAATCAAGACTGGTGTGGTTGAAGGAACTAGAATAGCTAAAATAAACGAGTTAGTAAGAATTGAGGAGTTTCTTGGAGATAGGGCTAAAATGGCTGAACTTCAAATTCTATAGTGGAGAGGAGAATTTTGGCTGAAAAGGATGAGGATGAAGCTAAAAAGGAAAAGTTTGAAGAAGAAACCAGTGTAAGCACAGAAGAAGAGCTTCTATTACCGCGGGACACGCTTCTTTCAGCTGGAATACACATTGGAACAAGAATGAAAACTAAAGATATGGAACAGTTCATATATCGAGTTAGACCTGACGGACTATTTGTGTTGGACGTTAAAAAGACCGACGAGCGCATAAGGGTGGCTGCCAAATTCTTGGCGAGGTTTGAGCCCTCAAGAATAGCTGCCGCTGCTGCAAGGCTTTATGCACAGGAACCAGTGAAAAAGTTTTGCGAAGCAATTGGTGCAACACCAATTGTTGGACGCTTTATCCCCGGACTGCTTTCAAACCCGCTTTATCCGAACCGTATCGAACCTAACGTTTTAATAGTTTCTGACCCAAGGGCAGATTCTCAGGCGGTTAGAGAAGCGGCTTCTGTGGGCATTCCGGTGGTGGCCTTATGCAGCACGGACAATGACTTTTCTGGTGTTGACCTAGTAATACCCACAAACAATAAGGGTAGGAGAGCCCTAGCCGTTATTTATTGGCTTCTTGCAAGGCAGGTTTTACGCGAAAGAGGAGAACTTCCACCGGACAAGGATATGCCACTAACTATTGAGGATTTTGAGGCTAAAATCTCAAAGGAGGAAGAGGAGAGCTAACCGTATGGTAAAGATTCGGCTTCCAAGCCAAGCTGGAGCCTTTTACGCAGGAAAAGCCGAATCGCTGAAGAGACAAATTGAGGAATGTTTTTTACATGAACTTGGTCCCGGCAAAATTCCAACAGTTGTTAGGGGTCCTAGGCGAATAATCGGGCTTATTTGCCCTCATGCAGGATACATGTATTCCGGACCAGTGGCAGCCCACGCTTATTATAAACTGGCTTTGGACGGAAAGCCGGATATTATTGTCCTTTTTGGTCCTAACCATACTGGTTATGGCAGTGCTTTGGCTATTATGAATGAGGGTTTTTGGCGTACGCCGCTCGGCGATGTTGAGGTGGACAGCGAAACAGCCAATAAAATTGTCAAGGAGGCACGTATTGTTGACGTCGACGACTCAGCTCATCGCCATGAGCATTCAATTGAGGTGCAGCTTCCCTTCCTTCAGTATCTTTTTGGCTCCGAATTCAAAATTGTGCCCATATGCTTTTTAATGCAAGATTTGCCCTCTGCAAGAGATGTTGGGCAGGCTGTTGCAAAGGTTTTGTCTGGGAAAAATGCCTTGATAATAGCTTCTTCTGATATGACCCATTACGAGCCTCAGAAAAGTGCCGAGAAAAAGGATAGGTTGGCGCTCCAAGCCGTCGAAGCCATGGATGAAGAACGCTTCTATTCGGTTATCGAAGAACAACGAATTACTGCATGTGGTTATGGCCCTATAATGGCACTTATCACGGCTTCAAAAGCCTTGGGGGCGAAAGAGGCAAAATTATTATGTTATAGGACCAGTGGAGATGTTATTGGCGACTACTCAGCTGTCGTTGGGTATGCCGCCGTGCAATTCACAAAATAGTGGTTTGGGATGGGAGTTATTGCCTCGGCTCCCGCGAAAGTCATACTTTTCGGAGAACACTTTGTCGTTTACGGCGAACCCGCCATAGTCTTAGCTATAGATAAAAGGGCTTATGCAAAAGCGGAATTGCGCGAAGACAAAAGGCTCTACCTACGCTCGTTAAATTTGAACGTTGCCGGATTTTTTGATAATGGAAGCTTTAAGGTTGAAGAAGGAAACCTAAAAGAAGCAAAAACGAAACTTGAACCATTAAAGTGCGCCGTGGAAAAGGTTATGGAAATCTACGGTGAGAAAGTCGGTTTAAGCATAGAGGTTAATTCTACGGTTCCCGTGGCAGCCGGTTTAGGATCTTCAGCTGCTGTGGCAGCGGCTGTGGCGGCTGCTGTTGGCGCCTTATTGAACGTAAAGATGTCAAAGGAGGATGTTTTTCGCATAGCCTACGAAGCTGAAAAAATTATGCATGGCACACCTTCAGGCGTTGACCCCGCAATATCAACATTTGGAGGTGCAATGCTTTTCCAGATTGACACCGGATTTAAGCCCTTGGATGTTAAGGCGGATTTTCCACTCGTTATTGGCAACACCGGCGTTGAAAGATCAACTAAAACCCAGGTTTCAAAAGTTCGAAGATTAAGGGATAAGTATCCGCAGATTGTTGAGCTTATGATGCGGACGGCGCGTGAAATAGTTTTAAGAGCCGTGGAAGCTCTAAGAGAGGGTGACTTGGAAACGTTAGGCGAATTAATGAACATTAATCATGCACTGCTTTATGGGTTAGAGGTTTCAGACGAGTCTTTAGAGTGGCTTATTAACGCTGCACGAAAAGCCGGGGCACTAGGCGCAAAATTGACAGGAGCCGGGGGTGGTGGATGCATGATCGCCCTTGCAAATAAGGACAAGGTTGAAAATGTTTTAGATGCTGTCCAAAGGGCTGGAGGAAACGCCTTTATAGCTAGAAAAACCGCTGAGGGGGTTAGAATTGAGCCAACCTAAACTAACAGTCTTGAAGATAGGCGGCTCCGTCATAACTGACAAGAGTAAAGAGCTTGGAGTACGAATGGAAGCCATAAGCCGAATAGCCGACGAAATTCTCGAGGCAAACATTAAAAACCTAATAATTGTGCATGGCGGCGGAAGCTTTGGGCACCCAGTGGCGCAAAAGCACGCAATTAAGGAAGGCTTTAAGGAAGAAAACCAAATAATAGGGTTTGCAGAAACCCACCACGTCATGACAGTGCTTAATGGACTTTTCATGGACGCGCTAATATGGCGAGGCATCCCAGCAATAAGCATCACACCCTCTTCATGCATAATGACACAAAATGGCAGAATAGCTTGTTTTGAAGACTCACCCTTAAAACAGCTTGTTAAAATGGGTTTTATTCCAGTCCTTTACGGAGACGCCGTTTTTGACACGAAATTGGGCTTTACAATATTGTCGGGAGACCAGCTCGTCGCGTTTTTAGCCACGCGATTCGATGCAAAAAACATTGTGATAGGCGTAGACGTGGACGGACTATATGATGCAGACCCAAAAACCGATATGAAGGCTAAAATGTTTGACCATCTAACTTTGGCAGAGCTTAGAAACGTCCAGAAGCTCTTGGGTGGGTCAAACGCATGCGACGTGACTGGGGGGATGGCTAACAAAATTGCTGAACTAATACCGGCTATAGAACATGGAATCCCAGTTTTAATAGTTAATGCCACGAAGCCAAAATATATCTATAAAGCCCTTAAAGGAGAACAGGTTAAAGGCACCCTTATAGAGAAGGAATAAAATTGGCTGAAAAAACCAAAAAGCGTAAGGCAGACCACATTCGCATAGCCACAACATACAACGTTCAAGCAAAAAACGTTACAACAGGATTTGAAGAAATATACTTTGTTCACAGAGCCCTACCGGAAATCGATAAGGATAAGATAAACCTTTCAACAACCCTTTTTAACCATCGGTTTTCCGCGCCAATAATAGTGAGCGCCTTAACTGGAGGAACAAGTGAAGCTAGAAAGATTAACACGACAATAGCCACAGTTGTTGAAGAGCTTGGACTGGGAATGGGTGTTGGAAGCCAAAGGGCCGCATTAGAAGACCGAAGGCTTGAGAAAACCTTCGCAATAGTTAGGAAAAAGGCGCCTACAGCCTTCCTAATGGCAAACATTGGTGGAATCCAACTCGCGAGTGGATACAACATTAAAGAAGCCAAAAAAGCCGTAGAAATGATAGACGCCGACGCATTAGCCATACACTTAAATCCCCTTCAAGAAGCTATACAGCCAGAAGGCGAAACAAGCTTCAAAGGAGTCCTTGAAAAAATAGGAGAAATTGCCAAGGAACTTGACAAGCCAGTTATTGTAAAGGAAACAGGGGCGGGCATAGCCGCTGAAGAAGCCAAAAAGCTTGAAGCTGCGGGCGTGAAAGGCATTGATGTAAGTGGCGCAGGCGGCACAAGTTTTGCAGCGGTGGAGTATTTCCGTGCAAAGGGCAGAAGAAACATTTACAACCGAAGACTTGGCGAGGTTTTCTGGGACTGGGGTACACCAACAACAATAAGCATAGTTGAAGTTGCCCAAACAGTTAACATACCAGTTATAGCCTCCGGTGGAATAAGAAGCGGATTAGACGCGGCTAAAGCTCTAGCCTTAGGAGCAAGCCTTGCAGCTCTTGCCCTACCAGTTTTGCAGGCTGCTGTTAAAGGCTTAAGACAAACGAGGAAGGCATTACGTACGTTAATAGAGGAGCTTAGGAACACCATGTTTCTTGTTGGAGCTGAAAGCACTCAGCAACTGCATAAAGTGCCCTTGGTAATCACCGGGAAAACGGCTGAGTGGTTAAGATTAAGGGGCTTTGACGTTGAAGTTTATGCAAGGAGGGGTGAAGGTTACCTTGGGCGTTAACGTTGAGAAGCTTCTTGAGGAAAAAGCGCCCTTAATAAATAAGGCTATTGAGAGATATATTCCAAGAATTTTTTCAAAAAAGGCGGTGATATTTAAAATTAGCCCGCCAAGATATGCATACAACATTGAAGCCGTAAACAAGGCTTTGGCTGAACCAATTTGGGAATTTCTAGACAGAGGGGGCAAAAGGTGGCGTCCAACCCTCTTCCTACTTATTTGCGAGGCTTTAGGAAAAAATCCGGAAGATTATGTGGATTACGCCATAATCCCCGAAGTAGTGCACAATGGAACCCTAATGATAGACGACATTGAGGACTCCTCTGAATTCCGCAGGGGCAAGCCATGCACCTACAAGATTTATGGCTTGGACATAGCCGTAAACGCTGGCAACGCCATGTATTATCTTCCATTATTGCCATTAATGGAGAACCGTGAAAAATTAGGATGCGAGAAGCTTGCAAGGATATATGAGATTTACGTGCAGGAGATGATAAACCTAAGCCTCGGACAAGCCATGGACATAGCTTGGCATAGAGGCTTGGCAGAGGCCGACAAACTGGACGAGGAAAACTACTTGCAGATGTGCGCCTACAAAACAGGAACCTTGGCAAGGATGACTGCAAAAATTGCCGCTGTGGTGTCTGATGCCAACGAAGAGCTTGCTGAAAGACTTGGGCATTTCGCAGAAAGTATTGGCGTAGCCTTCCAAATACAAGATGACGTGCTGGATTTGACTAGCGAGGAGTTTGCTGAAAAGAAGGGTGGACGTGGACAAGATATAACTGAGGGAAAACGCACCCTAATTGTGATTCACACGTTAAAGGTTGCAAACGTTAAGGACAGGAAAAGGCTCATTGAGATTTTAAAAATGCACACCTCAGACCAAAAGCTGAGGGATGAAGCAATAGCAATAATGCAAAAGTACGGCTCAATTGAATATGCAAAAAACTTCGCCAGAAAAATTGTTGAAGAAAGCTGGAAAGAGGTGGAAGGGCTTCTTCCAGAGTCGGAGGCGAAGGAAAAGTTAAACGCTTTTGCAAGATTCCTAATTAAGAGAAAAATTTGAAGTGAGCGCCTAAACCTTGAATGAGATTAAAGAGGACAATGAACTAAGGGAGATTATTCGAAAGTTTGCATTGCTAAACGCCATAAAACATGATGGAAAAGCCCGAACAGGACCAGTTGTTGGGAAAGTCTTAGCTGAAAGACCAGAGCTGCGGGCTAGAGCTAAAGAGCTGACAGCCCTGGTGAAAGAGGTCGTTGAAGAAGTTAATAGTCTCCCGTTAAGCGACCAGATGCGCATCGTGGAGGAGAAATGGCCCGAAACTCTCGTAAAAGAAAAAGTTGAAGAGGAGAAGAGGCTTCCTCCATTACCCAACACTGACAAGTACAAGGAAATTGTCACACGCTTCTCACCGAATCCAGACTGTGTTCTGCATTTGGGTTCTGCCAGAGCCATAGTGTTGTGCCATGAATATGCCCGCATTTATAATGGCAAGTTTATTTTACGTTTTGAGGATACAGATCCAAAGTTGAAAAGGCCTGTTCCGGAGTTTTATAACAGAATTAGGGAAGACTTGGAATGGCTTGGCTGCAAGCCAGATGAGGTGTATATCCAGAGCGACAGAGTCCCGATATATTATGAGTATGCGGAAAGGTTGCTTGATGATGGCAACGCCTACGTTTGCACATGTCAGCCACAAGCCTTCAGAGAAAAAGTTTTAGCTCAAAAGCCATGCCCATGCCGCGACCTACCGTCAGAAGAGCACCTTGAAAGATGGAACCGCATGCTCGAAGGCAAATACATGGAGGGCGAAGCGGTAGTACGCATCAAGACTGATTTGGCCCATCCAAACCCAGCTGTTAGAGACTGGCCAGCCCTTCGCGTAATAGACATTGAGAAATATCCCCACCCGCGGGTTGGAACAAAATATCGTGTCTGGCCCCTCTACAATTTCGCATGCGGATTAGATGACCATTTGATGGGGGTAACCCACATAATCCGTGGTAAAGAGCACTTGACAAACATGGTTCGGCAAGAGTACATGTACAAGCATCTGGGCTGGAAATATCCAGAAGCAATCCACTATGGTAGGCTGAAGATTAAGGGGGCATACTTGAGCAAGTCGAAAATCGTTCAAGGGATGAGGGAAGGCTTATACAAGGGATGGGATGACCCAAGATTAGCAACTTTTGCAGCCCTTCGGAGGCGGGGCATAACTCCAGATGCCATCAAGAAACTTATAATTGATGTAGGACCGAAAACCTCCGACGTTATTTTAAGCTGGGAAAACCTTTACGCTTATAACCGCAAAATCCTAGACCCAAAAGTGAACAGGTACTTCTTCGTGCCAAACCCAATACAGCTTTTGGTTAAGCACATTCCACGAGCACTTACGGTCAGGCTACAATTACATCCAGAATATCCAGAAAGAGGCTTCAAAGAATATGTCATCAAACCTTCTGAACCGAATAGTGAAGCCCTATTTTGGATTTCAAGAATGGATTTGGAGGCTTTAGCTATCGGAAGAATTGTTCGGCTCATGGAGTTGTTTAATATAAAAGTTGAGCGGGTGGAAGCCTACTCTGTTGAAGCTTTTTTTGTAAGTGAGGCTTATGAAGAGGCTAAAAAGGCTGAAGCCCCCCTGATTCACTGGGTGCCAATGGGAATGGACATGCCTTGCCAAGTTGTGATGCCAGACGCCACGGTCACCGAAGGGATAGCTGAGAAGGCATGCAAAGACTTGAAGCCAAACGACATTGTACAGTTTGAAAGGTTCGGCTTTGTAAGAATAGACAGTGTTAATGCCAAAATCACAGCCTATTATGCACATAAGTAAGAGGAAGTGTAATGCATAAGCAAGACAAGGTTGTTTTATGGCCAGCATATTTCGACTCTACAAAAACCAGGGGAAACGGGAGAAAAGTGCCGAAGATTTTGGCTGTTCCTTCTCCAAAGATTATAGAGCTTAAAGAAGCGGTCGAAAAGCTTGGATTTGAATGTGAAGTTGTGGCAGATGCGAGTTATCCGAAGACCCCTTGGATTAAAACTGGCATGCTTCTGGTGACCAAAAAGGAGGCTAAAAATCAGCTGCTCAAGAAGATTGCAAAGCACTTACAAAAGATTCGCAGTGCTGCGTCTGCAGCGAAATCTGTTTAGGCTTGTTAGCTTGCTTCTTCGTCGCCTATTGAAATAGCGTTTATCACGCCATTCTGACCTGGTCTGGATGTTACACGTGCCAAGCCTAGTGAAGTCTCTATTATGGCACCTTTTGTTATTACGCCCCTTCTGTCATAGTCGACGTTTGCTGGATTTTTGACAACGCGTAAAATTTCGGCTTTTTCAGTTTTCCCTGTTTTTATGTCTGTCACACACGCATATTTTTCGCTTAAAACCTTGATTTTGATGTTGCCGCCCCTTCCCCGCCCAACTTTTCTTTTAGGCTCCCCCAGAACAGTTTCTACTGGGAACGAGCCCTGCTCGAATTTCCTTTTTCCCCTATATGGTCGCTTTTTTCCCCCAGTGGGTTTTCTTTTGTGCAGATCGCCATGCCAAACAGACATTTCAATCCTCTTCTAAGGATAGACTTTAATAGGCTTGTTCATTATCATGCTAATTTGCATATAAACCTATCCATGTTTAACAGGCTTCTACGAGTTTGCATCCGTACCTTTTTCGGCTTCCTCTGAGGCTTTTTCGCCTTCCAAAATTTTCTTTAGCTCCCTTTTCATGGTCGGAATGTCGTGACTTAAACCAAAATAGTCTGCAAAATAATCTGTCGTCTTCAAAAGCGAGGTGCGCCCCTTCCGTTCCACCACAACTAATCCCATCTCTTTAAGTAGCTTAATATGCCCGTAAGCATGGTGTCCCCGAACTTCGACAACCCTCTTTTGGGAAACAGGCTGTCTTAAGGCAATGTAAGAAAGCGTCTTTAATGGGCCGGTGGAGAGCAGCGGTCTCTTAATAAGCTTTCTAACATATGGTGTATATTCCGCTTTTAATTGTAGCACAAATCTTTCGTCTTTCAGTTCTAGGATTTCAAGGGCTGTGTCTCTTCTGGCGTATTCTTGTGCAAGCATCTTCACAAGTCTTTTCGTCTTATTCTTTGAACGCGTCTTTAAAACCGAACATAACTCTGTAAGGTCTAGGGGTCGGCCAGCAACATATAAGGCGGCTTCAACCAATGAGATGTCGCTTAAAGATTTCGCCTTTTTAGTCTGCAAACTCTCTTCTGTGTTACTAGACTGGGCTTTCGTCTCCTGCATTATCTTTTCCTCCAATTGTGATGTATATCTCCTCTGTTTCTTCATCTTGCCATAGGCTTATTTTTCCATCTTGAGCGAGAAATAATAGTAGAATGAATGTGCGAATGGCTTCGAGGCGCATCATCCCCTTAATTAGAGTTGAGAATTGTATTATTCCGGCGCCCTTCACCATTTCAGAAAGAGACTTGTAAAGCTTTTCCATTTGAAGCTCGATTTCCATGAGATAATAGTCTATTTGCGGGAAAATCTCGGAGGGTGTCGGCAAAACAGGCTCGGCTTGCGCTTTTTCTAGGTGGAAAAGCTTCTCACCCTTCAAAACGTCATCTAAAACCTCTAGTAAATGACGCATGGTTGTTGATGTTAACTCATGCCTAAGCGGAAGAAAAAGTGGCGGAGGAATAAAATCTTGTGGAGCCTTCGGCGGTGGCGGTGGCTCTTCAAGTTTCAGAAGTAGCTTTGACTTCATGAGGTATATTAAGGCTGAAGAATCTAGGGCTACGCCTGAAGCCCTAAAATCAATCTGCCCGGTTTTCTCCATTTCTTTAAGAAAAGTTGTCAGTAAATATGCTATATTTATGTTCCATGGTGCGAGCTTTTCAAGTTTGTGGAATTCAAAGAGAATGTTCCAAGGTGGGCGAAGATAAAATGGTTTTTTGACCGTGGCGGCCATCCTAGCTTGGCACCTCTAGGAACTTGGCTGAAATAATGTTGGAGACACCGTTGCGCTCGTAAACTCCATAAACTCTTTGGGCTTTGTTAACCATTTCAGGCTTAAGTGTGATAACTATGAACTGGGCTTTTTCAGATTCTTCCAATAAAACTTCGGCAAGTCTTGAAACATGGAAGGCATCAAGATGGGCGTCAATCTCGTCTAGTATGTAGAAGGATGCTGGCGTAAAATCTTTAATAGCGAATAAGAAGGCCACTGCGGCCACTGAGCGTTCGCCACCGCTGGCGCCGCTGACAACAATTGACGGTTTGTTGGGAAACTGTACAATCATGTCTATGCCGCCGGAGAAAGGTTCACCTGGATTCTCCAAAATTAGGGTGGCTGCTCCGCCTCCGGTGAGTTTTGAGAAGTATTTTTGCATGTTTTGGTTGATTTTTTCGAAGGCTTCTATGAAAACCTTGCGTTTTTTGCTTTCAATTTCTTCCATGAACTTTAGAATTGCTTGTTTCTCCTTTTCAAGCTCGTTCATCCTTAAGGAGAGCTCTTTGTAGCGGGAGATTTGCTCGGCATAATGAGAAAGAGCAAGCTGGTTAACGGCGCTTATCCTTTCAAGTTCAAATTGAAGCATTCGCAGAGAGGCTTCCGCCTCTTCAACCTCTTTGGCTGTGACCTCAAGTGGCTTTTCGTAGCCAAACTTTTTTAACTGGTTTTGCCACTGATCCAGCTGCATCTGGGATGTTTGAATGTTCAATTGATATTGGTTTAACAAATGGTCGTTTTCTTCATATTCAGCCTCGATTTTGCGGAGTTCCTTGTCTGTCTCATCTAGCTGCGTTGAGAATTTTTGGGCCTCTTCTTTGGCGGATAAAACGGTTTTTGAAAGTTCAACGCGGCTTTTCTCCAGCTCTGCCAGTTCTTGCTTAAGTTTTTCTCTTTCTTGAAGGGCCTCCTCAACTTCACTTTCAACCTTTTTGAGTTGCTGCTCAACTTTGGCCAGTTGAATTTTGACGTTTTTGTAGCCAATCCTTAAAACGTTGTCAAACTGTGACTGAAGGGTTGAAATTTCTGTCTGCACTGTTCCAAGCTTCTGCCTCAAAGTGTTTATTTCCTCAGCCAGCTTTTCACGTTTAACCTCCATTTCTTGGATGTTTGCTGGGTCAACCTTCCGTCTTAAACCAGCTAGTTCGGTTTGAAGCTTGCGTATCTCTTTTTGAAGAGTGCTTCGCTCAGCTCTATAAGTCCATATCTTCGCCTTTTCAGCCTCGATTTCGCCTTCGATACGTTTTATGTTAGCCTCTATTCTCCTAACATTCGATTTTGTTCTTTTTATGCTTCTTTTAACGCGGGCAATTTCCCTATCGAGGGTTGTTATGGCTTCTGATAAGCGGGCGATTTCAACTCTGGTTCTGTCTATTTCTTCCTCAAGGGATGCTATATCGCTACCCCTTCTGGAAAGGTGTTGTTGTAAAGCCCTAACGGCCTCATCCAAGCTTTTTATGGCTGTTTCGCTGGGTATTATAGCTGAAAAGTCTATGGGTGCACGATAATAGCCGCTTTCTAGGGCGCCGCCGGGCTCATATAGATCGCCATTCACTGTAACCACGCGGTAGCCTTGACTTGAAAGTTCAAAGGCTGTTTTTTCTTCTGGAACAACAAGAGTGTCACCGAAAACAAAGTAGACGGCTGGCTCATATTGTTTCGCACATTTTATGAGGGAGAATGCAGCGCCGGCAACATTCCTGCCTTCTGGAACCCTGACAGGCTTTACGTTTGAGACTGCTTCGAGAGGAATTATTTTTATCCTTCCAAGCTTCATTCTTCGGAGGGTTTCTGTGCATGTGAAAGCTGCGTCGAAATCCTTCACGACTAGAGCGTCGAGCCATCCTCCGGCTGCAACCTCAATTGCTTGTTGGTAAGCCTTGTCTATTTTGATTAGCTTGCGTAAGCGTCCATAAACGCCTTGGATGACTCCTAATTCGCCGAGTTCTTCAATGCTTTTTAGGGCTTTTTCCTCTGCTGCAATTGTTTCTGCAAGTTCCCTTTGCGTGGCAAACTCCACAACCGCTTCACGGGCTGATTCTGCTATTTTCCCAGCCTCTGCTATTTCCCGTTCTATGGCTTCTTTTTGGGCTATTCGGCGTTCGAGCATACGCTCCAAATTTTTAAGCTGCATTTTCTGTTCTTTCTGGACTTTTATCAGCTCTGCTAAGGATTTTCCGAGTTCTCCTAGGGTTGAAGCGAACCTTTCTTTTCGCGCGTTTAAGTCCCTAAGTCTTCTTTCGCGGACTTTAATGGCTGTTTGGCTTTTTGCGTGCTCAGATCTTAAGAAGGCGAGTCTTTTGTAGTCTTTGTCAAGTTGGATTTCTATTTTGCGTATTTTCTTGCTGTTTTCGCCTATGCTCTCCCATAGTTGCGCTGCTTCCTGCGCTAGTGCATCGTGCTCCGCTTGTTTGGCGTTGATTTGGCTTATTATGCGTTCATATTCGCTTCTTAATCGCCTAATCTTAAGTCGGTTTTCACGGATTTCATTACGTATAGACTGGTACTGTTGGAGACTGTTTTCCCTAACCTTTTTCAGTCCTTCTAGGCTTGTCTTTCCAGAGGTTATCTTTGTTGTTAGTTCCGTTAGCTTTGATTTCAGTTCACCTATTTTCATTTGAACCTTAAAAACTTGAGAACCGCCCTCTTCAACTATTTCAGAGCTTAGTTTTCGCCATTCGCCCTCAATTTCTCTCCGCCTTTGCCTATACTGGTCACGAAGGGCTCTAATTTTTTCAAGTCTGCTCTTAATCTTCTCCGCTTGTATGGAATCCCTTTTAATTTTCTCTTGCATTTGTGCAATGTCATGGGAAAGTTTGACGGCTTCAAATTTTTTAATCTCGTTTTTTAGGAAATTGTATCGTAGTAGTTCGTTGCGTTCCCTTTCTAGGTCTTCAACTCGTCTTTGCACCTCGTCTATTCTGCCCATGGCTGTGCGTATTGAAATGTCCGCGGCCCTAAGCTTTTCTTCAGCCTCCGCCTTTTCAGCGTCGTATTGGGCTATACCAACCAGGTCTTCGATGATTTTCCGCCTTTCCATCGGGGAGATGTCTGTTAAACGGGTTATTGTTCCTTGCAGAATTATGTTTTGGCTTGTGGAGCTTATGCCAGCCATGGAGAGGATTTCCATTATGTGGACTCTTGAGATTCGCCTTCCATTAAGCCTATAAACGGACTGCCCGTTTCTGTAGACTTCGCGGGATATTGTAACCGTTGTCGTGTCTACTGGTATCCGCCCATCAGAGTTGTCAAATTGTATTACCACCTTAGCCATCTTCGCCCTTTCAAGCCCAGCCTTCTCCGAACCGTGAAAAATCAGCTTGGCAGCGTTTTCAGCGCGCAGCCTCTTGGTGCTCATCTCGCCCAATGCGAACAGGACTGCGTCAACAACATTTGTTTTCCCACTTCCGTTTGGACCTGTTATGGCTGTGAACCCTTTATCTAGGACTATTTTTGCTGTCTGTCCGAAGGATTTGAAACCTTTAATTTCTATTTTTTTGATATAGGGCATTAAACTTGGCCCTCACCTCGAGATGAAACCGTGAGCATTCTGCTTGGTGATTTCTATGTCGTTTCTTTATAAAAGTGTTGCATTGCCCATGTTTTAACGGTTATGCACTTTTTAACGCTATTTTCCCGTCTTGGAACCATATTTTGTAGCCATTTTCTTGACAAAATCTTTGAGGCGTCCATCTTCGCCGTAAACGAGCAAGTAGCCGTCTTTTTGCACTTCAAAGGATAGGTTTAGTTCGTCAGCTAAAGCCTTCAAAGCTTCAATGGGCATCTCCACAGAAGGTTTGACGCGTATCCACCGCTGTTCCCTCGGCAGTCCGGGAACAAAGCGTGACTCCTCTTCTTCTTCAAAAATTTTCCCGGTGGCGTCTTCAAGTCTTTTAACCCATTCTTCAACGTATTTATCGCCAAACTTTTGTGCTTCAGAAATAAGGTAAGCCTCAATGTTGTTTAGGTAATCTTCTATTTTTTGGCTTGTTTCAAGTCTTGTTGGGTCGGCCTTTAAAACACTGATTAGGGTTTTTGCATATTTTAAATCGTTAAGCACGTTTGCTGGAACTGGGACACCCTTTTTCTTGAAGTCTGTAATCATCTCTTCTAAAACTTTCCAGACGGCTAAATAACCCAAAGGTTTCACCAGCCTCTATTTTGGTTTAGGGCTATAAAAAGTGTTATTAGTTCGCATTAACAGAAAATGGGTACACGAAGTCTTTAGACTCTTCTTCCCCTTCTACCGCCTGGTCTTCTTGTGCCATCATGCGGGATTGGCGTAACCTCTTCTATTCTGCCTATGCGGAATCCGGCTCTGGCTAATGCTCTTATGGCTGCTTGGGCTCCTGGTCCGGGTGTTCTTGGTCCAGGTCCGCCTGGGGCTCTGACTTTAATGTGGATGGCTGTTATTCCTTTGTCTTTGGCTATTTCTGCGGCTGCTGAGGCTGCGCGCATGGCTGCGTATGGCGATGACTCTAGCCTGTCGGCTTTTACAAACATTCCGCCTGAGGTACGCGCTATGGTTTCTGCTCCTGAAAGGTCTGTTATGTGGACTATGGTGTTGTTGTAGGAGCTGTATATGTGGACTACGCCCCATTTTTCGGTCTTTTTTGCCGTAGTTGTGGTTGTTCCGCTACCTCCACTGCCACTGCTCATTTTATTCTTCACCTCTCTCTTTTTCAGTCCTCTTGCCAGATTGTGTTGCGGTGACGGCAATCATTTGTCGCAACGGGTGGCTTGGATTTGCAATGGGGCTGTCTGGTGCATATGCAATTTTTTCCTCTTCTTCCCTGGCGACAAGATAGCTTGGCACGGTTACACGTTGGTCGCCGATAACTATGTGTCCATGAGTTATTAGCTGCCTAGCCTGATAAATTGATTTAGCTAGCCCTTTCCTGAAGACTACAGTTTGGAGACGTCGCTCAAGGATGTCTTCAACTGTTAGGTCTAATACGTCGTCTAAGACTGCTGTTTCATGGATTATTCCAAGCTTTTTGAGACGGGTTAGAAGTTCTTTTTCCATTTTTTGCCTTTCTTCTGGGGACTTGCCGATTAGGGAACGGGCAATTCCCCTAAACTTTGAGAGCATAGTCTTGTGGCGCCACAATTCACGTTTGTTTCTTAATCCATATTGCCCCAGAAGTTTAAGCTCTTCCTGTAGTATGTCTGTTCGCCATGGGAAACGTGGGGTTTCATACTTCTTTTTCTGCTTTTTAGGGTCTCCCATGTTATCCGCCACCGCCTCCGGGTTTTGCAGCTGCCTTCTTTTTAACTCCAACGGCTTTGCCTGTTCTTCCAGTTGTTCTTGTTCTCTGCCCCCTAACTTTTAATCCATAGGCGTGTCTGTATCCCCGCCATGATTTCAGCTCTTTCATTTTTTCTATATCCATTTTTGTTCTTAAAATGAGGTCGGCGCTTATTAGGTGCAGGTCTTTTCCAGTTTCTAAATCTTTCCGCCTATTTAGAAGCCATGGGGGCAGTCCATATTTTGTTGGCTCTTTGATTATTTCTTCTATTTTTTCAACTTCCTCTTCTGTTAGGAACCCAACTCTCATGTTTGGGTCTATTCCAGCCTTTTTTAGTATGGCGTTGGCTAGGTTTAGGCTTATGCCTTTAATCTTTCTCAGGGCGTAGGGCGCCTTTAGAGTGCCGTCTACGTCTGTGTCTGTTATTCTTAGTATGTGGCGGAATTCCCTTGACATTTGACGCATCATTCCCTTGTTTGCAAACTAGAAGTAAATCATATTTTATTTAAACTTTCCTAGTTTAGCGCGGCAGAAAAACACTTAACAAGGCGTTTGGAAAGCATTTTTAACCCGTGGATTTGGGAATGAGCGGCACAGTGCTGGAGGATGCTGTTTCGGAAGCCTTCCGTAAGAGGGGCTTTATAGTTTTTACAAGGCAGAATCACTGTGATGTTTTGGCGGTCAAGCCTGACATGAGCTTGGCTTATCTTGTTGAGTGCAAGGATTATGCCTTATCCCGCAAGCAGCAAGTTTTGGCTGTTAGGGAGCTTAACCGTAATTATACACATGCTCTTGAGCTTTTGATTAGGCAGCGTCTTTTTCCGGAGAAGATATTGAGGGTTCTTGTTGCTAGGAGTTTTGCTTATCAGGCGAGGGGCATATTGCAGTACACTCCGGAAAAGTTTGTTGAGCATATTTCCTCGTGAAACAAGTTTTGAAACACAAACAATGGTTTAGGAAAATCTGAACTGCTCCTATCCGGCGTTTTTGTTGTTCCTTTTATGTTTCGGTTAGGGGGTCTTTAAAGGCTATTGTAAAGTTTTTCCACGTGACGTTCTTATGGGCTAAGAGTTCTTGGTCGTGGGTGTAGATTATTGGAACTTTGTTTGTTAGAAAGTTTGCTATTATTAGAGCATCTCTTCCCCCGAGTTTGTATTGGCTTGCCAAGGTGAGGGCGACAGTGCATGTTTTCTTTGTTTGGCTGAAAAATTCGATGTAAGGATGTTTAAGAAGCATTTTCAGCCTTTTTACAGCTTCGCTTGAAACCCACTTTTGGCCGTAAACAAGTGTATGGTATGTTTCATGCAGTATCGTGGGGTTTAAGGCTATACGATTTTCCGTTGACAAGTTGAAAAGTAGGTTTTTAAGTTTCTCATGTTCGGGATAGGCAGGGTCAAGTGCGTAGCAAAGAATATTGGTGTCTAATCCTATCAATTTAAAGTGGGCTCCATACTGCCTTCATTTTAGAAGGAGGCCAGTTTTCAGGTTTACCCGTTCTAGGAGGCTCAGATGCTATAACCTTACGGAATTCCTCCATGAAGTTTGTGGGTTTGCCAGGCAATATTAAAAAGCCTTCATTTGTTTTTTTAATTATTGCCGTACCGCCTATTTGCTCTCTCATGTCTGCTGGGATACATAGCCTACCTTTTGAGTCTACTTTGACTTGAATCTCGTCCATTTTCCCACCATAATAAAGTGGGAGAAACCATCATTTAAACTTTATGAAGGAAGCAATAAACTTACCAAAATCTTGGTTTGAGTTTCGCTTGCAAATTTAATGGAGCAGGATATTCTGCGAAGGGAAATAGTACGATCTCATTATGTCATAAATCTGAATAATAAGTCATAAATCGTAATATAGGTTAAATCTTTTAAGCAGAATGCTCTATAACAGAGAGCTGTGGAAGGTTGAGTTTGGATGGTTGGGAGTGGGGAAGAGGAGAAGATTAGGCGTATATTGACGGATGCTAGGCTTTCGGCTATTAAGGCTATGTTGGAGAAGGACCATGCCATTGACTGCATATTTCTGCTTTACATGGGGCGTGGGAAGTGGAAGGAGGCCAAAGAGTTTATGAGGGCTAATGGTTTGACTTTGAGTGATGGCACTTTTAGGGCTAGGATGATTGAGATTGAGGAGCTTGGCTTAGCGAAAAGCGAGCGCATTGACCCTTTGAAGAGGAAGTATGAGAAGACGGAGTTTGGCGATAAGGTGGCGAGGCTTCTTCTGGAGTTCTTTGAAAAGCTTGAGAAGTGAACTCTTCTCCTCTTTGGCTTTGCTGTTCAGTAAGTTCTAATTTGAAGATTGATATTTAGAAAGGGTGTTTAGTTTAGTTAGATAAATGTCAATTTTGCTTGTGGTTGGTCAATTTATGGTTTTGGTGGTTGTTAGAATTGGATACCCCTCTTCTCTAGGTTTTTGTTGTTTTGTTTTACAAATGGATAATATGGTGTATTAAGTCGTAAGATTTAAATTCTAAGCCTCCCCTAACATACACGATAACAAAAAGGGAGGGATTAGAAAGAAAATGAAAATACTAAAGAGTAGGAAAGCCCTAAGCCCCGTAGTAGCATCCATCATACTCATAGCCGTAACAGTCGCCGTCAGCCTAGCAGTAGCCGTATGGATGGGCTCACTAACCACAGGACAAATGCAAACAGAAGGAATAAGCTTCCTCAACTACGCATGGGCATCACCATCTGCATCAACAATCGCTAACATAACAATTACGATCAAGAATACAGGATCCGTGGATTTATCAGTAGCAGAAGTCAAAGTTGATAACACCGTAATTTCTGCCAGCAACCTAAGATTTAATGGAAACTCCCAACAAAGTCTTCCGTACTCATTACCAAAAGGCTCTGAGGTCAGCATTACCATTATATACACGTTCCAGCGAGGAACCACGTATAACTTCTATGTGAGAACATCGAGGGGCAATGTGTTCGGTCCTTATACGTTGCCTGCACCGTAGTTTCAGTGGTTTGTTGAGATTGGGGGTAGGGTGTTAGCCGTACCAAAAATTTCCCCTTCTATTCTATTGTCCGTGTTGGAGGTGTAAAATGTATGGTGGTTGAGATAAAGGAGTACGCTTCGGCTGAAGACATAGCCGAAACCTTGGAAAAGCAGATTGCCGAAACTAAAAGCACTTTAGGCGAGTACCTACGCCGCCTAGACGAGATTAGGGCTTTAGCCGAAAAGTCGAAGAAAATTCGAGAAGTGGTTATGAAGTTGGCTGGGAAGAAGGCGGCTGCCGAAAGCCTAGGCGAAATCACTGTTGGCACATTAAGCATTGTTTTGGATGCAAACCCGTTCCACGAGCTTACAGCCATAGAGCAGGTTGTCCGAAGCTATCAGGAGAGGCTTCTGGTTTTGCAGAAAGCCAGAGAAGCCCTAAAATGGCTTGACCAGCTGGGCGACACTGAAGGTTTAAAATACATTGTTGTCGAAAACGACGGCGTTCCAGAGCGCATCCTATTCAAGATAACATAGCAAATTCCTCCTCTTTCAAGTGGTGAAAAGCATGACAGAAAATGATGTCTACGCGATTGCCCTACAAAACGCCTTAAACGAAATGCGGAACGCTTGCCCAGACATACAACACGCCTTCATCTTCAAAGAAACAGGCGAAATAGTCGCTGGAGACGCTGAAACTCCCCAAAAAGTCATAGTTCGAGTTTTAGACGCCTTCAACGGCATATTCAGCAGGGCTAAAGCCATAGGAGGCATCGAAGCGGTAACCCTAAAATGTGGCGGCGGCACCGTGGCACTTCACAGTTTCGGCGAACATCACCTTGTCATGGTTACCTCTACAACTGCAGACTTAAACTACATAAACACTTTAACCCGCGTCCTAATCCCAACAGTTCTTAAACTGCTGGAGAAAATCAGCCCTACCCCCCTCAAAAACATATCTGCTCCATCTCCTCCACAAACACCAAAGCCCACCATTCTAACCCCAACACCACCAGTTGAGGAAAAAGAAACCTTAGAAGAACCTGTTGAAGAATCAGCCATCCAAAAACCCGTTGAAGAAGAGCTTAAAAAAGAAATGCCGTCCTTTGAAGTACCGGCAACCCAGCTTATAGTGGAAAACATTGGAGGCTTACTAGTGCCATCCGACACGGTACGCATAGACAATGAAACCCTAACCCAGTGGGAAAGCATGTTTGAAGGCAAGAAAATAGAGTATGTTGAAATAGAAACCTTCGACGGGAAAACAACAAAATGCAAGGTCAAACCCATAAAAGACTCAAAATACTTCGGCAAGGGAATAGTGCAAATCCCAGAGAAAATGCAGCTAACCCTAGAAATCAAGAAGGGTGAACTTGTTAGGGTTAAACCCATAATAGAGTGAAAAGGGAGGCATAAACCATGACAAAGAAAAAGAAAACCCCTGAAGAAACCGCAACCACAGAAACTCTAACCCAGCCAATAGCCATAGAAACAGCCACAACAGAAGACCTAAAAACCCGCCTAGAAGAGATTAAAGGCTACGAAGGCGTAATAGGATATATACTGCGAAACGCCACATCAGCAGCCATAGACCTCAAAGACCCAACAAAACTCATAGAATATGCCATTCTATCATCATCAGCCCTAGACGCAGCAGAAGAACTATCAGAACTATTCAGCCTAGGCGAAGTAGACAACATCCTAGTAGAAGGAAAAGAAGTAAAAGTCCTCTCCCTAACAATAGGCGAAAACAGGATAAGCCTATTCCTAGAGAAAAACGCAGACATAGAAAAACCCCTCAAAAAACTCCACACATTTTAAAGGGCTTAGGGCAAACTTCCCCTAATTTTCCCATCCGTTATCTTTTTCAGAACGCTTAAATCTGCCTTCGCCCTTTTTAATTAATGGAGAAAGGAGCTTTTAGCCTCTAAAAGGAGGCTGCTTATCGAATATGCCAAAGGCAAACACGAAACGCAGCAATAAACATCGAGGAAGCCTAGACATAATCGCGGATATCCTAGAAGCCTCAAAGGGAAAAGCGAGAAAAACATATTTCATGTACCGATGCAACCTAAGCTTCAAACAACTGGAAAGCTACTTAAACCTCCTATTGAAAAGGGGACTCATAAGCGCCGTCGAAGATAACAACAACGATGCAGTCCTGTTTAAGATTACGGAGAAGGGTGAACGCTTTTTAGAAACCTATAGGGGTTTACAAGGGCTTATGGGATAAAGTTTTAAGAAAAACCTCGCTAACTTTTATCCTTTCGCCATGCTCATCAACCACAACAAAATCATATTTGACAAGAAAATCTATCACCTTCTTCAGTTCCTGATGGCTAAGCCTTGTTTTCCGTTGTATCTCCTCTATTGAGTGCCATTCCCCGTTTTCAAGCAGCTCAAGTACCATTGAAGTCATGGTTTTCGTCGAATGTGTCCCCCATCGTACACACCTATTTCTAGCAAGTTTTGTTTAAATGCCTTCTGAAGTTTTCTTTCAGAGGTATTTTCTAGAACAAAATACAGAGAAATAGAAAAGGCTGCAGAAAATTAGCCCTTAACCTGCCTTCTCAAAATTTCCTCAACCTTTTTTAGAGCTTCCCCAAGTTTTTCAGGAAGTATTCCTCCGCCCTGTGCAAAGTTTGCCCTTCCTCCCCCTCCACCACCAATGATTGCTGAGGCTTCCCTAACAATTTCAGCGGCGTTCACGCCTTTTTCAACAGCTTTTTTCCCAGCCATAACCATTATCCGCGCGGTTTTCCCGTCAGAACCATAAAAAACGGCAACTGTCGCATCATCCTTTCTTATTATCTCATTGGCTGTTTGAACCATCACATCAACGTTTATTTCTTCTCCAAAATTGCGGGTTACAAGCTTAACACCGCCTATCTCGCGAACCACCTCAATGCTTGACTCGGCACTAACAACGGCAACGGCTTGTTTAACCAGTTTCTCGACAAGCTTTCTTCTCTCCGCTTTTATCTCTTTCAGTTCCTTGACGAGTTTCTCAGCGGTTTTATCCAGCTTTTCCAGCGGAGCGTTAAGGATTTCTGAAACCCGCCAGAGAAGCTCCTCATTCTTTTGAACAGCCTTTAAGGCTTGGATTCCAACAGCATAAACAAGTCTTTCCACGCCATCTTGAATTCTCTCGGAATGAATTATTTTGATAAAGCCTATTTCGCCAGTGTTCCGCACATGGGTACCGGCACAGGCCTCAACCTCCCAATCTCCAGTTTTCACAACTCTGATTTCCTTGCCCGGAACAGCCCCTCCCTGATAAAGCCTAAAACCGTATTGGCTTTCAGCCTCAGCCCTAGGCATCCACACAGTCTCAACAGGTATGCCCCTAAAAACAGCCTCGTTGGCTAAAGCCTCAATTTTCTGCACTTCTTCCCGTGTAAGTCTACGATAGTGGGAGATGTCCAGCCTAGAACTTTCAACGCCTTTCTGGGTGCCGAACTGCCAAACATGCTGTCCCAAAACCCGCCTGGCAGCCCCATTAACAATGTGGGTGGCTGTATGAGCCTTCATCAAAGCATAACGCCTATCCCAATCAATAACGCCTCTAACAACAACGCCTTCCCTCGGAGCATCCCCACCGCCAATTTTATGAACTATCACCCTCCCAACTTTTTGAACATTCACAACATCAGCCTTACCGCTGTCAAAGAAAAGCCAGCCAATGTCAAAGGGCTGCCCACCACCTTCAGGATAGAAACACGTCTTGTCAAGAACCACATACTCGCCGCCGACAACCTTTAAAACCCTAGCCTCAAACTCCCTCATATACACGTCTTTATAATAAAGCGCCTCGGTCTCGGGAAGGCCGGCCACCTCATCTTCAAGCCACTTTTCAGATTTAGCCTCCTCTTCTCTAAGCTTCTGGGTTTGCATGTGCCTCTCAGCAATCAAAGCATAGAAGTTTTCTGGAACAGGCGCCTCCAAACCGTCGCTTTCAGCAATTTCTTTAACAATTTCCGGCGGAACACCATGAGAATCGTAAAGCTCAGTCATGGTCTCAACTGGAACCCGCCCCACACCCTTAGCTTTCAGCTCTCCGGCAAGACGCTTTACCAGACGCTCACCCTTCTTAATGGTTTCCCTATACTTCTCCTCCTCAACAGCAAGAATCCCCATGATCTCGTCCCGCATGTCCCTAAGATGCGGGTAATCCACGGACCAATATTCAACCTGCATGTCAAAAATGTCGTAAAGCCTATCCGGAATGCCAAGCATCCTTAATAGGCGGTAAATTCTGCGGAAAAGAAGCCTAGCCAAATACCCCTCCTGAATGTTGGATGGGACAACTCCCTCAGAAAGTATGAAGGTTAAGCACTTTGTGTGGTCAGTAACAGCGAAGGCATTTTCAACAGGAAGCAACAACTCATCCAGCTTAACAGCATCTACACATAACATTTCGGCCATTTTCCTCCTAGCCTCAAGCCTACCAACAGTTTTGTCCAAGCTTATTGTGGCTGAAAGTTTAGCAACCCTTGCCAAAAACTCGTTGTCAAGGCTTAAACCAGCCATCTTAAAAACTTTGTCCAGCAAGTCGCCGTAAATGGCGTGGAAAGCACTTACAGAACCCTGCGAAAGCCAAGTGTAACGGTCTATCCCATAACCAGTGTCCACAGTCCTTATGGGCAGCCTAACAAACTGATTGCCAACAACCTTAAACTGCATAAAAACGAGGGTGGCAACCTCCAAACCGCGAACTATACATTCTAAGCATGGACCAGCATTTCCACCTCCAGACCAAACCTCCTCTTTATAGGTCACCTCTTCTGGTTTTATGCCCAACTCCCGTATAAACTCGTCATGATAACGAACCGTCTGGTCCTTCCAGTAAACCTCCTTATCCGGATAATTGAAGGCATGATGCCCACCCATCTCAAAAATTGTCACATACTTACCAAACGTTGGACCAGTGTTGGCAATATCCACAAGGCGGATGCAGGGCTGAGCAATTACAAGCGGGTTTGCTGGCGGCGGGGCAACACCCTCAGTGACGTAAGGTTGAAAATCAATTATGCTTGCATGCGTCAAGTATATGTCGTCCCGCCACCTCGCCACAACAGGATAAGGCTTAATACGAGTGTGCCCTCGCCTTTCAAAAAAGGACAGAAAGAACTCCCGCATTTCGCGAAAGCTGTAGCTCCGCTTTGTTGGCGGGTTTCCAATAAAAGTGTAGTTGGCGCATCCTTCAGGTCTAGCTTCCCCGCAGGTTTCTTGTTCAGGATTTAGAGTCCAGTAATATGTGCCACATTTTGGGCATAGCTTCCTAACGTAGCCTTTCTCTTTAAAAAATGGAAGGGCGTACTCCTCTGCTGGAAACCTTTCCAATTTAAACCCTCAGACAACCCTTTTCTCTAGGCAAGCTTTGATTTAAACTATTTTGCTATCCAAGTTTGAAGCCTAAAGCGAAACCTACAATAAAGCTTCCGGCGAAGGGTAGTAGAGCCACCACGTGGGTTAGCCATGAAACGGTTGAACCAGCCCAACCTAAAAACTCATTTACAGCATTAAACAACGCATTGTAGTTTATGCTTACACTTATGATTCCTTTCATGCCGAGATAAAGGAGAACAATGATGAACAGCCCTATTAGGAGTAGAATGAGCTTGCTCAATTTTTTAAGGGCGAAACCCAAAATGAAGCCTCCTACGCCGCCTAAGCCGAGCTGAAATATTATGGATGGGAAAACCTCGCTCATTTACGGTTTCTCTCCAACATGACTGCTAATTGCTTAAATTTATTGGCTTATAACCTTTTAGCAGCTATATGCCTAACGCGTGGAGGGAGGTGGAAGACTGGATATACTTGAAATATACATATTAAACTTGGCTTTAACCGTGGGCATGTTTGTCGTTCTGGTTTTTAGGGCTTGGATAGAGCTGAAAAACTATAAGTTGATGTGGAAGGAGTTGGAGTGGAGGCAAACCTATCAGGCTGTGGGACGCATACTCAAAGCTGAAAGGGAAATGTTTTCAAGGGTTGAGGGCGGAGAAGAACTTTATAGGCTTCTGTGCGAAATCTTTAAGGTTAAAGAAGACTATGGCTAAACAAACCGTTTATGGGAAATGCCAGCCTTCGATTAGTTTGCCCACTAACGCGTGGCGTTTTTCCATTCCATAGCGAATGAAAGGCCTTGTGAGGTGTCTTTGAGAACGTGGAGAAGTGATATACAGTCCCTTCCGCACTTCACGTTTAACTTTAACAGCAATCTTTTCCAGACTTGAATAGCGCTGGCTACACTTTTCACATCTGAAGCCTTTGCCTTTCCCCATGGATTTTAGCCGCTTTCCACATTGAGGACAAACGGGGTTCTGGTAAACCATTTTTGGCGCAAGCCGTAGCAAACGAAGTTTCTCAAGGTTTATTGTTAATGGGCGGATTCCAGATGGGGGACGGACACCACCATAAACTTCCACAAAGTCTCCGGCAATAAGTTGGCTTGCCACTTTCCTTAAATTGCCGGTTGGCTCATAAGCGGCACAGTCGATACATGCACTTTCGTCCTTGATTTGGAAAATTACGTGTCTTCTTGGAACAGTTTTTGGGTTTGCCACCAACACGCCTTTGGCTATAACTGGGTGGTAGGGTTTTATTTCGCAAAGCTTCTTAACCCGTTTTAAATGGGCGTCTGTGCCGTGATTTGTGCGGAAAATAACCCAACGTTCCACTGGTTCGAGGGGCTTAACCATTTCAAAGGCCTTTTTAACAATTTCGGGAGTTTCACCCCTTATGCCGAAAAGTATCGGGTCTGGTCCCCGAGGCGTTATTAGGATTCTGCCAGTCTCTGGGTCAACATTGTTGAAGGTGTATGGAGCTGTTGCCTTATCCATCTCAAAAACAGACGAAACGTCTATTCTCCTTTTCAAGCCATAATTTTCCGGAGTGCGATATGCGATAACCTCGAAGGTGTGGTCTACTTGGAGGTTTTCGCCCACAGCCGCCAAACCACCGATTATTCCGCGTCCACTTTTAAAGCCTACCGCTTCGGCTCTGTAACGTTTTAGGAGTTTTAGGGCTGTTTTCATGTTTACAATGCCTGTTATGGCGTTCCTTGCAAAGGCTTTAACCTCCCTTGGGATTATGGTTCTTGTGAAGAAGACTATGCCGGGCTCCGTGCCCTTATAGGATAAGTCAGAGTTTTCCTCAACAGCTTCAATAACTGTTTCCTTAACCACGTCAACAAGGTTTTCTTCACATTTTATTCTTAGGCATAGGGCTCCATTCCCCCTAGTTTTCCATGGGATGTTAGGATTTAGCCTAACAAGGTTTGGATAGTCCGTGAACTCTACGCCTAGTCTATGCAGTTTTTCCACTAAAAGTGCAGCTATGTATGTTGTACACCCTTTTCTCGGCGAATCAGTGTCGTCGAAGCCTATATGCATTTGTTGAATAGCCATTTACACGCCTAACAGCATTACCTCTCCAAAGATTTAAAATGTGCGTTCTTAGCATTGCAAGCACTTGGCACACGGTGAAAATAAAAGGGAGAAGGGTAGGCTATTTTGTTGCTTCCTCAACTATTATCATTGTTAATGTTGACCTAACCTTGTCAAGCCTTCTAATGCGCCAGGTAACAATCTCTTTAAGCTTGTCCATGGATTCGGCTCCAACCCTTGCGATTATGTCGTATACTCCGTAAACGGCGAAGGCTTCCTCGACACCTTCAATCTTTTTCAAGTCTTTTAGGACATCTGCCTCTGAGCCTATTTCCGTGTTGATTAGGACAAATGCTTTAGGCATTTAAACATCCTCCTAATATTGTCTATCCCCTAATCCATTAAAATATTTTGTTGTTAGTAATGGGCAGTTTGCGGGTTCTTTGAAAATATTATTATCCTTAATGTGCGATATTAGCTGTTAGGTTCAAAGGCATGAGCACTGGAAATGTTGTGGGTGAAGGCATTACCAGCCGTGAAATGCGGGCTGTAGAATTAAACGCCGAATATTTTGGGGTTTCACTGCTTCAGCTTATGGAAAATGCTGGGCGAAACGTAGCCGAAGAAATAGCCAAAAGATTCACGCCAGACAAGAAGGTGGCGGTTTTCTGCGGTTTAGGCGGCAACGGTGGAGATGGCTTTGTAGCTGCAAGGCATCTCGCAGCCATGAGCTTTAAGGTTACCGTCATCCTAGCTGGAAAAGCCAGGGAAATCTCCCACAAGGCTGCACTGGAGAACTGGAAGGCTCTGCAGTTCTTGAGAGAAAGCGTTACAATTTACGAGGTTTATGATAGCGCCTTTTTGCCAAGCGTGGACGCTGACGTGATTGTTGACGCACTGCTTGGGACGGGTACAAAGGGCAAGCTGAAACCGCCAATACAACAGCTTGTTGAGAAAATTAACATGTTAAACGCTTTTAAAGTGGCTGTTGACGTGCCAACGGGCATAGATTCCGACACGGGAGAAATCTTGGGAACCGCTGTGAAGGCAAATCTAACAATAACCTTTTACAAGGCTAAGGTGGGCTTGGAGAAAGCCAAAGACTATGTTGGCGAACTGCTGGTTAAGGATATAGGCTTACCAAAGGAGTTTGAGAACTATGCTGGTCCGGGAGACGTCAGCCTAGTCTTAAAACAGCGTGCTCCCGAGGCCCATAAAGGAGATTTTGGCAGACTGCTTGTGGTTGGTGGAAGCGAAACCTTTTCTGGTGCTCCAGCTTTGGTGGCGCTTGCAGCCCTAAGAACCGGCATTGATTTGGCTTATGTCGCCGCGCCAAGCAAAACAGCCCACGATATCGCCGCCATGACACCAGACCTAATAACAATAAAACTTGACGGGGACCACTTGAACATGGGCAACGTACCAGCCCTAAAAATCCACATAAAAAGGGTGGATGCCGTCGTCATCGGCCCCGGATTGGGGCTTCACGCGGAAACAAAGGACGCTGTAAAAGCCTTGGTGGAAATCGTTGAAGGCGCCGGCAAACCGCTTTTGTTGGATGCCGACGGCTTGAAGGCGTTCGCAGAATTTAAGAGAAGGCTGAACGTGCCAGCGGTTTTAACGCCTCACGCTGGAGAATATGCCATACTAACGGAGAAAACTTTGCCAGAAAACTTGAGGGAAAAGGCGTTGGAAGTGCAGAAAACAGCAACCGAGCTTGGCGCAGTGCTACTTCTCAAAGGCCCAGTGGACATAATAGCCGACGAAAAACACTATAAACTCAATTTTACTGGAAACTCAGGCATGACTGTGGGCGGAACTGGAGACGTGCTTTCAGGAGTTGTCGGCGCTTTCTTAGCGCAGGGTGCAAACCCGTTTGAGGCGGCTGCCGCCGGAGCCTTCGTTAATGGTGCTGCTGGAGACTTTGTTTTTGAAGAGAAGGGCTACCACATGGTGGCTTCAGACCTTTTAGACTGGATTCCGAAGGTTTTGGACAACCCGATGAGCCACTTGAAGGTGCAAAAGTCTAGTGCAGCAAAAGCCAATTAGAATCGTTGTTTACCATGCTGGGCAATGCGACCCCAAAAAGTGCACAGCCCTAAAACTTAAACGCCACGGGCTAATCCAAATTGTGCACCAAATAAAACAACTGCCAAGAAGAACCATAATCCTAAACCCCTACTCGAAAATTGCCTTCTCGCCAGCAGACAAAAACCGAATAGCAAGCTATGGATTGGCAGCCCTAGACTTCAGCTGGGAACACGCAGAAAAACCCCTACTAAAAAACGTTAGGGGCACATCAAGGTGCCTGCCATACCTAATCGCCGGAAACCCCGTCAATTTTGGATGTCCAACAAAATTAAGCACGGCTGAAGCCCTAGCGGCAGCCCTCTACATAGCTGGATATCGCCAAGAAGCCCTTAGGCTTCTGTCCATATTCAAGTGGGGGCACACCTTCATAGAACTAAACAAGGAGATGCTCGAAAGCTATGCAAAAGCCAAAAACAGCAGTGAAATAGTTGAAATTCAGAAACAGTGGATAAAAATAGCCTAAGCGCTGGCTTCTTCCATATTTTCGGGATTCTCCAAAAACTCCTTGATGGTGGCTAGGAATTTTGCCGCTGGTGCACCGTCAACAATCCTATGGTCAAAGACCAGGGTTAGATGGCCAACCTTCCCCGGTTCCACGCGTCCATCCTCCGTTATGTATGGTTCGGTTTCTATGCTCCCAACAGCCAGTATAGCCGGGTCTGGCGGATTAATTATCGGCGTGAAATACTGTATTCCAAGCGCTCCAAGATTCGTCACAGTAAAGCTGTGGTTTGCTTGCTCCTCCAGAGTTATTTCGCCCCGCAATCCCCTCTCTTGAAAATCGTTGATTCGTCTGGTTAATTCTTGGATGGAAAGCTTATCAGCGCCTTTTAAGACTGGAGCCATTAAGCCTTTAGGTGTGTCAACAGCCACAGCAATATTGGCCTCCTCATGATAGACAAGCTCTCCACCCTCCAACGTAACGTTTAGATTTTTGTGCCTTTGGAGGGCTAGGGCAACAGCCTTAACGGCATAAGCCGTGAAAGAACCACCAGTCTTCTCTCTATGCTTGACAAGTTTGTCTGCGGCAAACTTTGTTGTTAGGGCGACTGGCAAAGCCTCGTGGAAACCAGCATTCAGCCTCTGTGTAATGGCTTTTCTTATGCCCGCGAAGGGTACTCTGCGCTTAACAGTCGCAACCTCAACTTTTGCCTCAGTCTCTGGAATGGCAATGCCCCGTTCCCGAGCCGCCAGCAAAACATCCTCCTTAGTTATTCGCCCATCTGGTCCAGTGCCCCTAATCTCGTGTAGGGGTATACCAAGCTGGGCTGCCAGCTTCCTGGCTAGCGGAGAAGCCTTAACTTCAACAGCCACTTTCGGAGCTTTCTCTTCTTCTCCTTCAATTTGGCATATGGGTTGCCCAACCTTGACGACTTCGCCAGCCTTGCACAATATTTTCGCTATCCGTCCACTGTATGGTGAGCGCACCTCAAAAGTGGTTTTCTCACCCTCAGCTATGGCTATAACCTCATCCACTTGAACAGTGTCGCCCTCCTGTTTTAGCCATTCGGCGATTATGCCTTCACTCATTACCGGGTCGACTCTTGGGAAAACAACGAAGGGCATTAGCCCATAAGCCTCCTCGCCGCCTCACATATCTTATCAGCATTAACCAAATACTGGTTTTCCAGTGGCTGGGCAAAGGGAACTGGAAGGTCTGGCGAATTAACACGGACTGGCGGCGCGTCTAAATAATCGAAGGCTTCCTCCACGATGCGGCTTATTATTTCTGATGAAATCCCGCCAGTCTTTGTGCTGTCATCTGCAACCAGAAGCCTATTCGTCTTCTTAACCGAATTCACCAAGGTTCTCACGTCCATGGGATTAAGGGTCATCAAATCCACAACCTCAGCGTCTATGCCTTCGGTTGAAAGCCTATCTGCAGCGGTTAAAGCCTCCCTAACGGTTCTGGAAAAAGCCACAATCGTCAAGTCTGAACCCTTCTGCTTAACATCAGCCCGCCCAATTGGGATTAGGTATTCGTCCTCTGGAACAGGACCTTTCCAACTGTAAAGCACACCAGACTCCACAAAAAGCACTGGGTCTTCACCTCTTATGGCAGACTTCAACAAACCTTTGGCATCTTTAGGCGTTCCTGGAAGAACCACTTTTAACCCGGGAACGTTTAGGAACCATGAAGCCAAAAATTGGCTATGCTGGCAGCCGTGAACCCTTCCAAGGCTATACTGGGTTCGGACAACCATTGGTAGGCTGACTTGCCCACCGCTCATAAACCTAATTTTCGCGGCATGGGTAACCAGCTGGTCCATAGCAATTGTTATGAAGTCCATATACATTATTTCCGCAACAGGCCTCAAACCGGCAAGCGCTGCGCCTATGGCTGCTCCGACTATGGCGGCTTCTGAAATTGGGGTGTCCCTAACCCTTTCTGGTCCGAATTTTTCCAGCAGCCCCTTTGTGACTTTGTAGACGCCTCCGAAAACGCCTACGTCTTCGCCGAAGACTATTACGCGGTCGTCGCGTTCCATTTCTTCCCGCAGTGCCTCGTTTAGGGCTTCAGCATAGCTTATCTCCCTAACCATGGTGAGCCCCCTCTTCAGTATAGACAAGTTTCCAAAGCTCATCAAATTCCATGTATGGCGCCGTCTTTGCCTTCTCCACACAAGCGTCTAGGGTTTTTTCTATTTCCGCGTTTAATGCCTCAAAATCCTCTTTTGTCAGTATTCCAAGCCTAATTAGGTTGTTTGCATACCTTTCAATGGGGTCTTTCTTCATCCACTCTTGAACCTCTTCTTTGGGTCTGTATTCCGCCTTGTCATAAACGCCGTGTCCCTTTTTTCGATATGTTCTGCATTCTATAAAGGCTGGACCATTTCCGCTACGGATGTGCTCTACGGCTTTTTTCCCGCTTAAATAGACGGCAACCACGTCATTTCCGTCGGTTAAGAACGCCTTTATCCCATAGCTTAACGCTCGGGCAGCTATGCTCTCTCCGGCAAAAGACTTCTTGTGGGGAACTGAAAAGGCATAAAAGTTGTTCTCACAAACGAACAAGGCTGGGAGTTTCCAAACAGCAGCCAAGTTTAAGGCTTCGTGGAAAGCGCCAGTGTTCACGGCACCGTCGCCAAAGAAGACAGCCACAATTCTGCTGCTTTTCCGATATTGCAGTGCCAGTCCCACGCCTACAGCTATGGGTATGCCCCCACCAACAATTGCCGATGCAAGCAGTATGTTATACTCCACGCTCATAGCTGAATGCATAGAACCGCCCAAGCCCTTACAAGTGCCAGTTTTTCTGCCAAACAATTCAGCCATCAAAGCCTCCAACGGGACATCGCGGGCTATAGCGTGACCATGCCCCCGATAAGTGGAAATTATAAAGTCTTCCTTATCCAAAGCCTTGACAATGCCAGTAGCAACAGCCTCTTGACCCAGATATAGGTGGCATGGACCAATAAGCTGACCCTCAAAAAACAGCTTTTCAACCCGCTCCTCAAATTTTCGCATTTCACACATTTTCCTTAAAAGCCAAAGAAAATCTTCACGGGTTAAGCCTAATTTTTGGTATTTTTCTGCCGGAATTTCACCTATTGATTCTACGTTCATGACGCGTCACCTGCCTAGTTCGACTAAAATGGCTTTTTCACCAACGACATTTTAATGTTTAAGGGATTATATTGCTTATAGATTAAGCCTTTTCAATCCTTAAATATCATGACAGCCTACTTATTATGCAAAATGGAAAAACATAAGGATGCAGAAAGGGAAGTTAAAGAAGCTGTTCTTGCGGCTACCAACCCGCTTTTAGGACACGTGGTTTTCGTTTTTCTCAAACTGCCAGAATCGTGGAAGATTATAAAAACATCCATTTCGCCTGAATGTAACGCTTTAGGAAGGGAGCTCGTTGGAAGCGGATTTAGATGGATAACTTCAGGACTTATCCACACCATCCTAATTTACGAGCAGAAAAATCACGCGTATCCCCTCTCATTAGAAGTAAAGGAAGTTTTTAACCGTGAAAAAGCTTTAGAAATCATTCGAAAGAGACTTAATAAAATTGGTAAAAAAGGCGGACTAATTGAAACGAAAAAGATAAAGGTTAATGGGCATGAGGCACAATTTGTCACTTGGACATGGGAAAAACGGATACTTTTAAAACGAGAAAAAGTGGTTCTTGCTAATCTGGAATGCTCAACTTACTGCGATGTAACAAAAAGACTTGTGCTTCTCAGAATTTCAAGCAGCCGCATTGAAAATTTCATGGAAGATAAGGAGAGAATGCTGTCTATATTATCTTCCCTTACATGCCACCTTTAATCTGCTCTAGACTTCTCCCACAAGCAGATGCAATATTCAAAAGTTGGTGTATAATATTTTCTTCCATAGAGCAAGACAAAAGCAAATGCGGTTCTTCACTTGCTATAGACAGCCTGTCTATTTCATTGCCAACTTTGATGATTTCGTTAATAATGCTTTTATTTGATAGAAACTCCAATGCTTTATCTCTATTTGAACTTGCCACAAAAAAGTATTCTGAAAGCTTTTCATGTTGAAGTTCTATGTAATTAGGGTTTTTAACTAGTTCTCTATGCATTTTTGTTCCCTTTTTAACGATTTCAAGTGAAAAATTCGGGGTAGCCTCAAAATTCGATTTTAGTATAATAGTGTCATGTTTCCCAACGTGTTTGGCGAAGAAATAATAGATGGGTATTTCTCTGCTCATTAAAACTATTGAGATTTCAAGCTTCTTAAGGTAACCTTTTTCTGGTTTGTACGCGATCTTGAAACCACTTGATCCCAGGCTTTGAAAAGCAACTTTTTTGGAGTATGGTTTTATTTTCTCAGAAAGCGTCTTCCATATTTTCCTCTGAAGCTTATAGTTATATCTACTTCCTATAGAATATGCAACTGTAAATGCTACAGCTAATATTGTTATCAGATAGATTTCTAGTTCTGGCATTCTAGATTTATCTCCCAGTCAAGGGGTTTGTTAAACTTAAAGGATGATTTTTCAAATACACCGCAAGTTTTAAGTTTAAAGCGAGATAATAAAAAATTTTCGAGGGGGTAAAATGGGAAGTTTTCCAGTATATCCAGCATACTTTGTGCTTCTAGGGTTAATCGTCTACCTCATTGCCTACTTTGGTTATGCAAAGCGTTACGACAGAAACGTATGGAAGCCAGATCCTAAAGCCACCACACCAGCACACATGTATATGGACGGTGTTGAATTCTTCCCGTCAAGCAAGTATGTATTGTATGGCTTTCAGTTCAAGGGCATTGCCGGCGCCGCGCCCATAGTAGGTCCTTGGGTAGCCCTGAACTTCGGCTGGCTTCCCGCATTGCTATGGATTCTCTTCGGCAACTTTTTCATCGGCTGGATACATGACTATGGATCACTGTTCACATCGGTGAGAAATGAAGGAAAAACATTAGGACCATTAACCTATGAGTTAATTGGTCCAAGGGCTAGGACGTGTTTAATGGGCTTCCTTCTATTCTATCTAGTCACAATCGTGTCAGCCTTCGATTACGTGATTGGCATGCACTTCAACGTACACATGGGATCCTTGCTATTCACAATATTCGTATTCATAGCCGGGGTCATAAGCGGTCTTCTACTGTATAAATTGAAGGTTCACATTATAGCATCAACTATCATTGGGATCATAGTGATGATAATTGGATTATACATATCTGCTTATGTATGGCGGTTCACTGTGAGCTTTGAGCTGGGAATGTCTATAGCGAGCGTCATATGTTTTATATCAGCTATATTACCGTTGATTTGGTTCGCACAGCCAACAAACTACATGGCGTTCTATCCATGCTTTATGGGCATAGTATTCCTTTTAATAGGCGAACTTGCCTCTCCAATAACAGGGGTGACAGTTGCACCTCAACCGCTACCAGCGAGCTGGTATTATCCAGCATTAAGTACAGACCCGTTCAAAATAGGTCCTATATGGCCCATATTGTTTGTAAGCATAGCTTGCGGCGCCATCTCCGGTTGGCACAGTTTAGTTAGCACGTCTGGTAGTGCCCGTCAACTTGACGTAGAGACGGATGCGCTACCAATAGGTGCAGGAGCAATGCTGACTGAGGGTGTTCTAGCTCTTACAGCATTAGGGGCTTATATGTCAATAACCCAAACAGAAGTAGAAGCTGCGTTGGGGGCTGGTAAATGGGGGGCGCATACAGCACTCACGTATGGTGCAAGTAAGCTTGTGGCTCCCATCTTTATGACCACGTGGGACAACCCAATGTTGTTAACATTCTATGGATCATTTATAGTGTTATATGCGATCACCATAAACCAGCTAGCTATTCGCTTTTTCAGACTTGCACTAACCGAAGTGACAGCTCCGAGTCCATCACTTAGGCTTATTATAGGAAACAAATACGTAGCTTCAATAATAGGTCTTGCAATAGGCTTCGGTCTTGCTTGGTCTGGAGCATGGGCGAATTTGTGGACGATATTCGGAGGGGCAAACCAGCTGATGGCTGGCTTGGCATTACTTCTCGTGTCTGTCTATTTGGCAAATATAAAGAAGCCCGCAAAATATACTCTTGGCCCAGCAATATTCATGACCATAACATGTTTGACAGCATTAATTTTCGAAGCAGTAGTATTCTTTAATGCGATATCTACAGGGAAATATATATGGACAGTTTATAAGGGAATAACTCCACCACCAACAGAAGTGAAATTCGCATTCAATCTGGCTTTCGGCGTAATATCGGTAATTCTATTCATACTAGGAATAATAGTAGCATACGACAGCGTAAAAGCCCTGTCAAGAGCTTGGAAAGCCAGAAAAGAATCTCAATAAATATCCCTTCCTTTCTTTATTTTGGCATCTCTCCAGAAAGCAGCGCATCAGAAACCTTCTTAATCATTTCCAGCCCCGTCACTTCCGTAGGGAACATTGGTATATACGCCCTAACAAGCTCGCCTAAATCTCTATTTATTATCTCTAAATAGCCCTGCTGCTCCTTAAACTTGTTCACCAAATACCCGCTGATTCCTCCCCTCTCTTTAACAACGCTTTCAGGCATAACCATGTTCACGAACACCCCGCCCACAGGGATGTCGAAGGCTTCAACCATACTGATAAACCTCTTTACAACAGCGATAGGCAACGCTAATGGGGTGGTAACGAAAAAGAAGGCTGTCTTCTCATGATCATTAAGAAGGACCTTAGCTTTCTTCATCCTTTCATTCATGCTTAGAAGATCAGCCATCATGGGATCTTTCTTAATCTCCTCCAAAACCTTATCTTTCCTAAAGGATAGCTTCACTCTAAGCGCTAGGGCCTCCTCTCTACTCTTGATCATTCTGGAAAGCCACAAACCATAGATTTTACTTAGCCCAAGCAACCTAACAGCATTTGCCACAGCAGCGCAATCAAAAATTATCCTATCATATTCGCCGCCTTGCTTAATTATAATGTCAACCATATCGTCGAACATGGCTGACTCTTCAAACGCTGGATTCGTTGTTGCAACCTCAATGAAAGGATCAGGATTTATGGGAATATCAGCCCATTTCATAAATTCTCTAAGTCTCCTCGCTATCTGCTCTCTATATCTGTTAACCGTTTCCGTGATATCCACCTCACAAGCCCATAAATTGGGTGCACCCTTAACCTGTTTTATTTGACCACCCCAGAGATCTTGACCAAAAACGCTTGACAAAGAATGGACGGGGTTTAATGAAACTATCAGAGTTTTTTCTCTTCTCTCGGCGAAGTAGTAGGCTATTCCTGCAGCTGAAATTGTCTTGCCAACTCCACCCTTACCGCCGGTAAACATAAATTTCAAGTTTGGTTTGGACTCGATAAATTTGGCAAAGGTTTCTCCCATAATCATCACCTAGGGTTTCCAGCCGAAAAGGTCTTCAGCAACTTTGGCTATCATCTTTAAGCCCTTTGGCTCTCGATCATACATGGGAACAACAGCCCTAATATATGGCTCGAATTTTTCCCAAATAACCTTCATATGTTTTTGTTGCATTTCAATTCTGTTTTTCAAGAAATCGCTTAACCCCTTCTCCTTAAGAAGTTCGGGTGGATAAACCATGTTTACTATAATACCGCTAAGGTTCAGTTTCATGGCTTTAAACATTTCCAAAGCCCTTTCAGTGTCCAAGATAGCCATTTTCTCGGGAATTAAAACCATAAAGAACGCTGTCCTCTTAGAATCTGTTAAGATGCTGCTGAAAAAGTCAAGTTTCTCTCTTATCTCCGATAACTCTTTAAGTATAACGTCCTCTCTTTCGGCTTCGGTTCTACCCCTAAGTGCGGCCATCGCCTCGTCGTATTCCCTAGCCTTCATTCTGGCCTCTGTGATTTTGTCTATCCAAGCGTCTAATATAAGCGCCATGCTTACCATGCGGATGCCGTGACCAAAAGGGGGCATGTCAAAAATGTAGTAGTCATATTCCTTTTTCGCCATCAACTCCGCCATGGCATCATAAGTTGCAGATTCATGCATGGCAGGTTCAGATGCCGCCGACTTAATATATTCATCAATTTCCTTCGGTAGCTCAGTTAAATTATACATATCCAGTATCTTTTTTCTGACACTCTCCAGATAATCGTTAACTCTTTTGTCAGCATCTATCTCGAGCACGTAAAGGTTCGGCGCAAAAGATTGTATCCCCTTCCCGTAAATGTCTTTTTCAAATATGTCACTGAGAGAAGCTTGCGGATCTGTGCTAAAGCATAAGACGCGTTTGCCTTGTTTGGCTAACCAATAGGAAGTTGCCGCGCTAAAAGTTGTCTTGCCAAGCCCCCCTTTACCAGCAAAAATGACACAGTTAAGCTCAGGTCTATTCTCAAAGAACTCCCTCATCGTCTCAGGCATTATTTATCCTCCTTTATACGCTCTAGCTCTAATAAAGCGAGTCTGTAAAATCCCTTTCTCTGAATAGTCTCCTCTGCCAAGATTTTATGTTGGGAACGGCGTAGGGAAGAAGTTTCAGCGAGTAATATGGCGGAAGCAGTGGAATGCCAAGCATATCGCCTAAAGTGATTAACATAAAGAGGTGCTCAAGGTACATTCTAGTTTTAAGGGCGTATCTGACCATATCATGCATAGCCATGCCATAAACAAGCTCTTTAACAGCTCTTTTCACTTCAGATTCGCTTTTCTTTTCATCAGTCATTGTTTCCACAATAGAACAAAATAGGCCAACATTAAATAAAGCTTTCCTAATGCTCTCTTATTTTGTCGGTAACATCGAAATCTTGAAGCATGTACCGCTTCCAAGTTGAAAGTTTAGAGAACCACATGGGAAGCAGTTTAAAACGATAATAGGTAAAAACTGGATAACCCAACATGTCGCCGAGCACAACCAGCATCAACCCATACTCGATTAGTTGACGCTTCTCCTCAAGGTCTTTAATGACACTATAAACTGTTGCGCCCGTAAAGAAATCCTTAAGCTTCCGTAAAAAACCGTGTTTAGGGATGCTCTTATGAGACAAGCTTAACCTTCCAAATTAAACTTAAATGCAACAGGCATATAACTTTACCTCAACACAACATTAACGAGGTGAACTAATGTTTGAAAGGGAGCTTCTCATGATTCCCGGTCCAACGAATGTTGCGCCTTCTGTTTTGCGAGCTTCAAGCAGACCTATGGTTTCCCACACAAGCCCGGAGTTTGCAAAAATTTTCAAGGAAGCTTTAGACCATTTAAGGAAGGTTTTTATGACTGAAAGCGAAGTTTTTGTGGTTGCTGGTTCTGGGACCCTTGCGTTGGAAATGGCTATAGCCAACGTTGTCGAGCCCGGCGATAAAGTGCTTAACACTGTTTCAGGGTTTTTTGGGCAGTATTTTGTTGAGTTGTCGAAGGTTTATGGTGCAGTGCCCAGTGTTCTAGAAGTGCCATATGGGAAAGCGATAAGACCGGAAAAGGTTAGGGAAGCCCTAGAAATGGATGATTATAAGGCTGTGACTGTTACTCATGTTGAAACTTCAACTGGAGTTGCAAACCCGATTAAGGAGATAGGTGAAATAGTGCGAAAATATAGCGATGCCTTCTACATTGTTGACACGGTTTGCTCGCTTGGGGGTATGGAAGTTCGCTTTGACGAGTGGGGCATAGATGTTTGTGCCTCCGGTTCCCAGAAGTGTATAGGCGTCCCGCCTGGCTTGGCTTTAATTGCCGTAAGCCAAAAAACCCTGGAATTTATTGAAAAACGAAAGACGCCGGTTGGCTCTTGGTATGGCAGCTTTAAAAATTGGCTTCCAGTCATGAGGGACCCAACGAAATATTTTGCAACTCCACCGGTTAACATGATTTACGCCTTACATGAGGCCTTAAAGCTTATAATCGATGAGGGGTTGGAAAAACGCTTTATGAGGCATCATGTTTTGGCCGAGGCTTTCAGAGACGCCATGGACGCCTTAAACCTTGAAATTGTGGCTGAAAGGGGATATGCCTCCAACACGGTTACGGCTATCTATTATCCTGAAGGCATAGATGACAACAAGTTTAGAGACGAAATGAAGAAGCGTGGGATAATTGTCGCTTCAACGCTTGGACCGTTAAGGGGCAAAGGGTTTAGGGTGGGTCACATGGGAAACATAAACCAGAACGATATAGCCGCCACAATATCCGCAATAGAAGTTTCGCTGAAAAATCTTGGATGTAAAATTGATTTAGGAAGCGGATTAGCGGCGGCAGAGATGAGGATTCTTTCAGCCTAAAACTTATATACGGAACAGCCCAATGGAGCCAATAACAGACTTCTACTTTTTCTTAGCATCGGTGGTTTTCATATCCCTTTCTGGAGTTATGATGCCTGGACCAGTTTTCGCGGTTACGGTTGCGAAGGGTTATAGGAGTAAGATTGCGGGTGTACTGATTGCCCTTGGGCATGGAGCAATCGAGTTTCCGCTAATTTTTCTTTTGTATTTTGGGCTTTCAAGCTTTTTTGCATCCACCATCGTACAAAAGATTATTGGGTTCGTTGGCGGAGCTGTGCTGATTTACATGGGCTTTCAAACCTTTAAGACAAGAAAGGAAGCCGGTGCAGAAACAAGCCATTCTGAACATGCATCATTTATTGCGGGTTTGGTTGCAACTGGCGCGAACCCCTACTTTTTTGTTTGGTGGGCAACAGTTGGTGTGACGCTCATTTGGAACGCCGCCATGTTCGGCGCTGTGGGATTGTTGGCTTTCGCCATGGTGCATTGGTTATGCGACCTCTCATGGGACACTTTTGTTTCACTAACCGTTTTTAAGACGAGGCGCTTCTGGACTGAAAGGGTTTTCACGATAGTTTTCCTATTCTGCTTTGCTGTTTTAGTTGCTTTTGGCGCATGGTTCATTATTTCGGCTTTATTGTGGTAGATTGCTGACCTTCTTTAGTCTGTACCGTTCATAGATTAGCTCCACACGTTCCCCGTCCACAATAAATTCCACTGGAAGCTTTCCACCAGATTGTAGGGCGTAAAACTTTTTCACGCCGCCTTCGATTTCTTCAGGAATTAGCGGTATTATCATGTCCGTGTACTTGTCACAAATTTCTATCTGAATTAGCCCACCTTTAGTTGTTACTTTGGCGTCCATAGTCCCCTTATAAGTCTGGTATAGCCCGCTTAACAACTCGTAGGTTTTATCATATTTAATGAAGGGCAGCTCTTCCGGGTTTTCGCCGAGCAAGAGGGAAAGCGCATACATGCCCATCTGGGAAAGCGGATAACCACTTCCGTTTGCAAGCAATGCAACGCCAACCCGCTTTTCCGGAATGTAGCCCATGTAAGCCGTGTAAACAAGCACAGAACCGCCGTGCCCCACAAGTTTGTAGCCGAAGAAGTTGGGGATTATGCTTAATCCATAGCCATAAGACTCTCCTCCAAAAACTTGAAGGGGCACTCTAACCCTTGGTTTTTCCATCTCCTCGATGGATTCGGAAGAAGCTAAAGTGTTCCCTTCATATTTCCCACGGTTTAGGTACATAATAATGTAGTGCGCCAAATCAATCACGTTACTTATTAGTCCACCGTCAGCATAAATCCCGTAAGGAAAAACTGACTTTTTGGGTTCTCCATCTCGGGTGATAATATATGGCGTTGCAACGTTAGCATCCGCCTCGACGTCCTCCTTGCGGAAGAAGCTCCTATCCATATGCAACGGCTTAAGGATGTTCTCCTTAACGTATCTGTCGTAGCTTAAGCCTGAAACCTTCTCGATAATATGCCCTAAAATGACGTAGCCCTCGTTTAAATAAAACCACCTTTCACCAGGTTTTGTTAAGGCCCACTGGTTCGCCTCCCGCATAAAAACGAAAATGTCTTCCGCACTTGCGATAGGCACCCATTTGCCGCCCGCCCCAGTCACATATCGAATTAAGCCTTCAGCATAGGCCAATGCCGGTATACCAGAAGAGTGGCAAAGCAAATGCCAAATCCTCACGGGTTCCCCGCAGGACTCCAGGTTTAGGGGAACATGCTTCTTAACAGGGTCATCCAGGCTTAGCTTCCCCCTTTTCAGCAAGCTGCATTATAGATAAAGCCGTAAAAGACTTGGTCACTGAGCCGACGCCGTACAGGGTTTCAGGAGTAGCCCTTAAACCGTACTCTAAGTCGCGAAAGCAGAAGCCCCTGTTATAGGCTAGTTCGCCATTTTCAACTATTGCTAGGCTCAATCCCGGAAGATGGGTTCTCGATATCTTTTCGAAAATGAAGCCTTCTAGGAGGCTGTAATCCATTCTTAAACGCTCCTTCCTTTTGTATGCAAGTGCTTGTTGATAAGCTTAAACATTTAAAAGTGGAATTTCGCTAGGCAATAATTGGTGTTAGCTGTGACCGAGAAAATCGAATACCAGATTGGAAAGGCGAAAATATGCCTAATTCAAGGAGACATAACGGAAATGGACACAGACACCATAGTTAACGCTGCAAACCCGTCCCTAATGGGAGGCGGCGGGGTGGACGGAGCCATCCACAGGAAAGGCGGACCAAAAATCCTTGAAGAGTGCAAACGCATAAGGGCAACAGAATGGCCCAATGGCCTCCCAACTGGAAAGGCGGTAATAACCACGGGCGGAAACTTAAAAGCCAAATATGTCATCCACACTGTTGGGCCCATTTGGCGGGGAGGAGAAAGCGGAGAACCAGAACTTTTGGCAGAAGCTTACAGAAACTCTCTGGCATTGGCGGTCTCTAAGGGCTTAAAAACAATAGCGTTTCCATCCATAAGCACCGGCGCCTATGGATATCCGATTGAAAAAGCCTGCAAAGTTGCCCTAAAAACCGTTAAGGAGTTCTTGGAGAAGGAGGATAAACTGGAGAAGGTTGTGCTTGTCTTGTATAGCAAGCATGACTTTGAAGTTTACAACGAAGCGGCAAAGGAAATCCTACAGTAGGTTAAGCTAGTATCGAATGTAAACTTTACCCCAAGCTCTTCAATGCTAGCCTTAAGCCTTTCTAAAACCTGTTTCATTTTGCCATTAACGGTTTCCCGCCAGCCTCTGGGCCCGCTTGGACCCTCACCTCTATTATGCAATAGTATTGCTCTCCCAAACTTTCAGCCTCGCAATCTTCTAGAAAGATTTTATGTTGGAAAACTTAAGCTGCGTGAATTTCCAGTATGAATCATTCATATTTTAAAGTCAGATTCGAATAACAAAACGCCATAGAAACCATAACCCTAGCCCAAGTCAAGAATTAGGCTTGGAACCAAACTCATATGCACTGGTTTTTGTATGTCACCCTCAATTAAGAGGGGGTCAATGTAGGCGATTAGGGTTTTTCCATCAGCGTTTTCCGGAACTCTCCAAAACCTCTTCAAGTCCTTTTCGACAAGCTTTTTCCTGCCTTCCATATCGGATTGGAGGGCAAGTTCTATGGATTTTAAATAGAAGTCTGTTGTGGCGTAGTTCACAAGCCTTATGTTAAACTTTAAGTCCTTGTCTCCAAGCTTCTCCCTTGTTTTGAGGGTGGCAACGACTGCTTTTCCGAAGTCTTTTAGGCTGTCTTCCTTCAAAATTATGAGGGGGCAGACGAAGCTGGAGGCTTGAATAAGCGAATCTAAAACTGGATTTTCCACAATCTTTGGCAATGTTAAGAGTTTCTTCCATTCTAATTTAAGCTTTAGAGTTTCAGAAACCCCAAGTTCCCTATACCTAAACTTTCTCTTAAGCCATTCAAGCTCCTTTTCTGGGGAAACCCCTCTCGAAAGGTAGATTATTCCCCTAAGGTTTTTCACAAGATATAGGCGCTGATGTTCAGGGATTTCGTCCACAAATAATCATGCCCCTTTTTAGAGCTTAAGCTTTGCTTACGGCCTCCTTAACCATTGATAGCCGTCTACAGAAGGCACAAACTTCACTTGATGATGGGAAACCGCAAACTTTGCACTTGCCAAGCACGGGTTTTTCGGCAACGCTTTCGACAAGTGGCATAATTTCCAAGAAGCGGTTTAGAAGCTGATGCCTAAAATAGGGGTTGTCCCTTGACAAAAGCTCCAGAATTTTTGCTCTTTTCCGCACACCAGTTCCAGTTGCAAAGGGGCAGTCGATTTCGCGGAAAGGTATCTCACCATAAAGGCAATAGAGCAAGTTCTCATTTTCGGGACACTTTATTAGAGGCTTGACCTTTGAAGCCATGCCCTCAGCAAGGGGTGGCAGAACTGGCTTAAGCCTAACAAATTGCTCCCATTGCCCATAAAGGAAGTTGTTAAACATTACGCCTACAACATCCTCCAAATTATGCCCAGTTGCCAAAACCCGAACTTTGGTTTTGACGGCAAGCTCCTCGAAAATGCGGCGCTTAATTGTTCCACAAACGGAGCAAAGCCTCCTTTTAAAGGGTGTTTTCTTGAAATCGCCTATTTCTATGCCTAATTCTTTTGGAAGGTTGAAAACATGAAGTTCAACGTCCAGCAGGCTGGCGAGCCTTTCAACCTTTTCTTGGCAGTGGGCTGAATATTCTGGTATACCCAAGTTTATGTGTAAAGCCTTAAGCCTAAGCCTTGGAAAAGCCCCTCGCAAAACATGCAAAAGGGCAGCACTATCTTTACCGCCTGAAACAGCAACCCCAACTGTATAGTCTTCCCTAAACATTTTGAATTCTTCAACGGTTTTCCGTACCTTAGCCTTATAAAAGTCCATGAAACAGCTTGGGCACAGGTTCAGCTTGGCATATGGGATTTGCACTTCAGCATTAGCCGAGCGACACTTGCTGCAAATCACTGGCATAGATATCACTTAGTATACTCTGAAATAGGAATGTCCCCCTTTTCCATGCTGGACTGGACAGAATAGAAATGGAAAAGTTTTCCTTTAAATTTATAGGAAACTTGATTTAGAAAAAAGGTTCGGGAGTTGTTAGAATTCTTCGCTTTCGCCTTCGCCTGGAGGCTTTTCTTTCTCCTTCTCTTCCTTCGGTTTTGACGCGGCTATGACGTCGTCTATTCTGAGTATCATTGACGCTGATTCTGTGGCTGATTTTACCGCTTGTTCCTTGACTATGGCTGGTTCCACAACGCCGTTGCCATACATGTCTTCAACTTTTCCTGTGAAAACGTTCACGCCCATGTAGTGGCCGTCGGTTTTTTCGTGGGCGGCCCTAAGCTCGACCACTATGTCTATGGGTTCTAGACCAGCGTTTTCAGCCAGCGTCCGCGGTATAACTTCTATGGCGTCTGCGAAGGCTTCTATGGCTAGTTGTTCTCTTCCGCCAACCTTTGCCGCGTAGTCCCTAAGCTCTTTGGCAATTTCAACTTCAACTGCGCCGCCACCAGCCACGATTTTGTTGTGTTCTATGACGTCTGAAACCACTGATAGGGCGTCTGTCATGGCGCGCTCGGCCTCGTCAACCATCCTTTCAAGTCCAGCCCTTATGAGAATGCCCACAGAGCGGGGGTTCTTGCAGTCTTCAACGAAGATCATTTTGTCTTCGCCGATTTTGCGTTCTTCGACAACGCCAGCTGTGCCCAAGTCTTGAGGTGTCAAATCGTCTAAGTCTGTGACTATTCTACCGCCTGTTGCCCTTGCCAGCTTTTCCATGTCTGATTGTTTGACTCTTCTTGCGGCTAGTATGCTCTCCTTGGCTAGGAAGTGCTGTGCCATGTCGTCTATGCCTTTCTGGCAGAAGACAACGTTGGCGCCTACGCTCTTAATCTTTTCAACCATCTCTTTCAGCATTTGGGTTTCCTGATCTAGGAAGGCTTTCATCTGGGATGGGTCGCGGATGCGTATTTCTGCGCTAAACTCTGTCTTCTCAATTTCAAGTGGGCAGTCCAGCAAGGCGATTTTCGCGTTCTCGATTTTCTTCGGCATGCCTGGGTGGACAACTTCCTTGTCTATTATTACGCCCTTCACAAGTTGGGATTCGAAGAGCCCCTTGCCAGTCTTCTTTATTATTTGAATGTTGTCTATGTCTGCAACCAGCCTATCGCCCCTCTTTTCAACGATTTGTTTCACAGCGTCTATGGCTATTTCTGCCAAGTGCTCTTTGGCTGGACCGACGGCTTTGCTCGCCATGGATGTTAAAGCCACTTTGCGGAGGGTTTCACGGTCCTCTATATCCACGGGTTTGGCTATGCGGTTTATCACTTCAACAGCTTTTTGGGCAGCCTTTCGGTAGCCGCTAACAATTATTGTTGGGTGAATGTTCTGGTCTAGGAGCTCTTCAGCCTTTTTCAGAAGTTCTCCGGCTAAGACGACGGCTGTTGTTGTTCCGTCGCCCACCATGTCGTCTTGGGTTTTTGCTACTTCAACCATCATTTTGGCAGCGGGATGTTCCACTTCAATCTCGTCCAAGATTGCGGCGCCGTCATTGGTTATTGTTATGTCGCCAAGACTGTCGATGAGCATCTTATCCATGCCGCGGGGTCCAAGGGTTGTTTTTAGGACTTCTCCTATGATGCGGGCTGCCATAATATTGTTTCTTTGGGCTTCCCTTCCACGGCTTCGGGCTGTGCCCTCTTTTAGGATTAATACGGGCTGACCCGAGGCTGTGGTTGTTAAGTAAGCCATACAGCTTTCCTCCAATCAGTATAAAATCTTTTAGCGTGGTTAAGCAAAAATGCGGTAAAATATAAACGTTTCCCTCTTAACAGCTGTAAAAGTTTGTGTTAAAACAAGTGGAAAGTGTTTTTGTTTTGGGTTTCGTGGTTCGAAAATGGAAAACTCGCCGATAAAACGTGGAATCGTTGTTGAACTTGTACCAAATGGTATGTATTTGCGTACCAAATGGTACTTATTTGCGTACCTTTTCCCTAGGTCTTATGCGGATTTTTGAAGCTGTTTTTCCTATGTTGTGTTGAAATGCTTTTTATGAGGCTTTTTTGCAAAATGGAGCATTTTAACAGTCTCTTTTTGGAAAAGGGGCAAGTACCGAAAAGTTTTTAAGCCACGAACACCTTAAAACCCTAAAACCATATAACTAAAACCCTAGGTATAGCGAATGCTGTGGAACTTGAAGTTGGATTCTTTTGGAGGTGATTAGTTGTTGAAAAAAGAGAAGAGAGTTTTCGTTATAGGAGGAGTAAAGTCCATTTGCCTACCAATACCGTGGGTCAGAGAGATTGAAAAGAAGTATGGTCAACCATTACGGTTCGTGAAATTGGAGATAGACGGAGAAACCTTGAAAATAAGACCACTAATGCTGGTAGAACTGCAAAAACCAAAGCCCACACCTCCAAAGCAAGAGATTGAAGATTTGGTTTAGCGAAACCCTCGAAGCTTTGCTTCAGGGCGTTAGGAGGTGTGGGTGCGTCCCTGCCTCCAACGAGACCTGACACAGGATGAGGGTACTAAAACAGGAAAAAGGAGGAAAGAAAAATGGAAATGAATTCAAACAAAATACACTTTCAGCGCATTGAAGTGGTAGCCTTTGTTCATTCGACTCAGAAAGAAAATCTTGCGAATCTCGTGCGAGTCCTACAAAGAGCTCTGGGAAACAACAACGTAATAGCCATCAAGCCTTTTTACAATCCTCGCCGTCAATCTTGGACAATGCAAGTGTTAATCAAAAATGTGCCCACTGCCTTCAAGTTTTTAGGAATGGGAGAAGGTGACCAGCAGTGAACACAGAAGAATTAGCAGTTTGGGGCTTTGTAGAACTGAAACAATCAACTGAAGATATTTTAGAGGAGATACCGCCTGAACAAACTAAAAAGTGTCCCAAATGTTTTGCTATCATACCATCAACAGCTCAATTATGTCCCAAGTGCAAAGGCAACATAGAGAACAGCCTGTATTTTGAAGGATGTTTGGTGGTAGCCACTCCAGACTTGGAAGCCAGAAGATATATGGTACAACTGTTTGAAGTTTCACAAGACCACAAATTAAGCCCTGTTTCCAATATGAAGATTTCATTGAAGCCTCACGAATTCAGCAACATACTATCCAAAAAAGAGTTCAAGCTGTGGCGGGAATACTTCAAAAACAAATATGGAGAACAACAATGGCTGAAAAAGTTAGACATGCTCGTTGGCAATATGCAAAACGTTTTCACCGCTGAAAAGCTGAGCCAAGATGCTAGGGTGTGGGGTGAAGAATTCCTTTTAACAAAACCGCTGTCACAAGAAGAATTAGCCATATACAAAAAGAAAGTTGAAGAATCATTACTTGCAACGGACTTGTTCGAACAAATTCTGAAAATTTATGGAGTTAGGATAGTTAGGGAAACTAACAATGTGGCACTTCTGGAGCTTGCAGCTTTGAGTTCACAATTCCCCAACTTCGAAGACAGAATACACACCATTGGCATCGGCAAATCTTCTGCGGGTAAGAATCACATTGTTTTGCATATTCTTCGCTTGCACCCTAACGTTTTGCGTTTCACTAGGACTACATTGAAAGCCTTTGACTGGATGAATAGAGACATCGACAGGCGAATAATGTATATCGAGGAGTATGAAGGAATGGAAAGCAATTACAGCATGCGAGTTATGCTTTCATCTGGAGGACTTGTTTTACTCGCACCTCAGAAAGACGAATCTATGGGCAGAATGGAGTCAACAATAATAAGAACGAGAGGTTCCCCTGCACTGTTCACGACTCACGCCGAGACAGTTATTTCAGACGAACAGATGTTGAATCGGACTGTTGATTGGACGCCTGACGAATCCATACAACAAACAGAAAACATATTACGTGCCGAAGCAAGGGAAGCTTCAACAATTCATAGAGTAGAGTTTACCGAAGACGAGAAAGTGCTTTTGGCGTTGCATCAAGTGTTATTTTCCGAACCAGTAGAGGTAGTGATTCCATATGCCGAGAAACTCGTTGACCTCGTGCCCAAGGAAAATGTACGCATACGCCGAGATTTTAGAAAGCTGTTAGCTCTTGTGAAAGCCTCTGCAAGTCTACACAGAAGGCAAAGACTCGTGCTGACTCCTCCTAGTCGGCAAGTGCCTGTGGTATTAGCCAACATAAAAGACTTGTTGATTGTAGTGGAATACTGCTGGGACATAATAGTCAAATCCTCCTACGGACTGCAAAAGCCAATATTCGATTTCCTTGAAAGATTAGAAAAAAACCTTCCGCTAATTATGAGCAAAAACACATTACAACTTCCTGACATAAGCACAATCTGGTTCACATCTAGCGATGCAGCAAAAGCGACGGGCGTAGCAGGAAGAACAGCACGAATGTGGCTTCGAGAACTTTATGAGAAAGGGTATTTACAAAGGAGAGACGCAAAACCACGTGGTTACGAATACCAAATCATGAAAACACCTAGGATTGAGGAAATAAAAAGCCGAATTCAAGACCCAAACTTCTTCACATTCAACGACTTCAAAGAGTGGGCTGGAAGAGAGCTGCCAAAAATAACAGTCACACATTCACTGAGAGAAAACACGGAAAACTTGAATGCATTATTTGAGCGTGAATGTGAAAGACAAGGTCTCCCGTGTTTTCTCTCAGTGAACTATTACAAAGCAAGAGACCAGATATATGCCGTCGAAAAATTGTTCTTTGATTTTGACTGTGCTGAAAATCCAAACAATGCATTCAAGGAGGCACTGGATTTTGCTGTGTTATTGCAGAAATATTACGGCATTATTCCATTCATTGTGTTTTCAGGTCATAAAGGATACCACGTTTACGTTTGGCTTTCCGGTTTGTTGTATGTGGAAGATGTCAATGAAGCCAAGAAAGTCGTTGAGCTGTTGCAGGACTGGTTGTTGATGGGAACTGAATACAAAACGTTAGACCGCACTTGTTTGGGAGACATCAAAAGACTTGCTCGTTTGCCCTACAGCATCCACGAGAAAACAGGAAATTTGGTTAAACCTTTGAATGCGGAAAAGCTGAACAAAGCAAAGGAGAAAGGCATAGACAAAGACATTATACAACACGCCATAGAAGTTTGCAAAGCACCTAGAGAAAAAGTGTATGTTACACTGAAAAAGCGTAAGAAAATGCGTCCTTGTGTGCTAGCAATGTTGCAAAAGACAGAAATGTCTCATGTCGAGCGGTTGATAGCGAGTTTTGAGATGTTGAATCTCGGGTACACCAAAGAGGAGATGATTGAGGCATTTTCACATCAAAAAGACTTCAACGAAAGGAGGACAAAGTTTTACGTAGAATATGCCATTAGACGAGGATACCACGCATATTCGTGTGCCAAAATTCAGGCGTATGGTTTGTGTTTAGGTGAGCGTTGTTACATTTACCGCTACAAAATGAGAACGTTATAGGAGGTGGTATTGTGCGAGTTTTGGAGTCAAAAAAGAAGAGGACACCAGAGGAGATAATCACCGACATTGTGAAAGCATTGGAGGAGTTCAGTCGTGAAAGTCCTGCCCGATGGATACCATATTCACTCATTGCCAAAAAGATAGGGTTGAAGCCTAGACATGTTAAACGATACGTCGAGTTTTTGCAGTTTGCGATGTCATTGCCTCCGCTGGAGATAGAGAAAAGGTTGTACAAAAACGAGGTGTTTGTGATAAGACTGTCGTCGAAAGCTACAAGGCTCGAGGAGGAAGAAGTCGAAAAACCTATGGTGTGATTGCAGTAGCCTACGTAGGTTACTTGCTAAAATCACACGTCTGCACATTGACAAGGGCACGTTGCAAAATTTAAATGTTCTGTGGCATATGCTTGAAAGTCTTCTGTGTTGGGGTATTGCGATGAAATCAGAGCTGTATACGGAACAGTATACGTGGCACGGAAAAAAATTATATTACTATAGTAATAAAGTGCCATTATTGAAAGACAAGTACTAAATAGGTACTTCAGAGGGTAAGTAGTACGTACCTGCGAAGACTCTTGATTTTTGTCCAGAATGACCGATTACCCAAGGAGATGCAGGGTTTTGGAAATGTCAGTTCTGACAGAACAAAACAGCAGGCACAATACCCACCACTGGGGTAGGTTGACACTCTCCACGACTGAAGTCGGGAGATTCTCGGTTTGTTAGCTTCAAGGCTTCATCCTACCGAGTTCTGGGCACTGTCAAGGGTGCCCCTGCCATGGGCGTGTAGCCCATAGCCCGCTTGAGTATGTTCATGACTCCGTTGTAGTCTGCGTTGCATGAGTAGCCACATTTTGGGCATTTGAAGAAGCCTCCGACTCGAAGCCCTATATGCCCACATCTATGGCATGTTTTAGAAGTGTTTTTCTCGCTTACCTTAATGACTTTCAGTCCAAGCCATTTTGCCTTATATTCTATGAACTGGCTTAATCTATAGTATGGGAATCCGCTGTTTAGTTTTCTGTTGAATCTTCTTCCTTTGCCGTTCCTTCTTATGCCTTTGAGCTTTCCGAGAACAATCATGGAATCGTTTTCTAAAGCTTCATTAACTATTGCTCTGCTTATTTTGTGCAGGATGTCGTTGACTACTCGTCTCTCTTTGTGTCCAATCTTCTTTATTGTTTTATAGGCTTTCTTCAGGGCTAGTGACCTTCTGAGGTAGAAGTAGTGTCCTTTGACGCGTCTAAGCTCTTTGCCATAGAATTTAGGTTTTGGATTGTTGGAGTTGACGGTTGTGGCAATCCACCTTATCCCTAAATCAACAGCTAAAACGGACTTAGGGTTTCTTTCTTGAACTTCTTTTTCAACAGTTATGTAGACGAACCATTCGCCTTTCTGCCTAATGATTTTTGCCTCTTTGCAAACCATGTCATCGGTTATCGGCTCGTGTGTTTTAATTGGAACGTTTATCCCACCTTTAACTCCGTAGATGGGTATCTTTAGCCAATACGGTGTCAGCTTTGTGTCGGCTCTATAAACGTCTCTTCTCAGAATCATCGGATATTCTTTGTTCGGCTTAAGTTTCCCCTTCAACCTTCTAAGAAGCCTTTCAGCCTGTTGGCGTGTAGCCGAGTAGAGTGGGACAGATTTGTCTCCGTGAAGGTAGCGTTGAAAATTCTCGTATTCCCGTTTAAGAAGCTCTTCCTTGCCTTTACGAAGCTCAAGAATCTTAGCCTTAATAGTTTTCTTAACCTTCATGAGCGACTCGCTCAACATGAAATCATCCTAAGCTACATGGGGTAGGGTAAACAAACAAAAATTATGCAGGTGCGAGGCTCTTCAAAATTGGCGATGGTCAAAAACACGTGTCAAACAGTCTGGCACATTGCATTGACAGTCTTTCTATTTGCCGTTTCTTCTTCTATCCACTGCATTATGGGTTCGTAAAGGCTTACATATCCTACGTAGACCGTGCAGCTTTTTGCCCTTTCTGCACCGCCTTTCAAACAAACCCAGTCAGCACTTTTTGATGGGCTTGGACAAAACGAGTACAATGGGCATATGTCTTCAATGACTATCTTTGCTTTCTTTTTTGCCATCATTCACCCTCCATGAGGATGTGGATGTAAATGTAGAATCGACCATCGCTGTGTCTAATCAATGGCGTGAAGGATATGTTGGCGTTGGGATAAAGTCCCTTCACCTTTGAAGCAAATTCTTGAAGCCATTCCTTCTTGCCTTGTGCCCTAACAATCAAATATGAAGACGGTTCACAAACAACATATCTTCTACCACTGTTCTTTTCCACCACAAACCACCTCCAATAAACAACACAAACACGGAGGAGTGCCAGCTAGGGCTGACACTCTTTCTCCGTTTTCACTTCCAAATTTTCTTCCAATAGTCATTTGTGCTGGACTTTTTGGAAGGAATAGAGATTATAACAACAACTGTGACGAGGAGAGCAAGAACGATAACAATCCTCAACTTATTCGTGTCAAGGAATGGGCTGCTGGGTTTGGGTGTTGGGCTTGGATGTGGCTCGAATTCGGATAACTCAAACGTCAATGTTGCTGGACTTACTATTGTCAAACTTTTCTCTGCTGTGATTTGTTTGTACCAGACTAGCACGTGATAAAATCCACTTGGGACATACAGGGTTAGCGTGCCGTCACTTCCAGTTTGAAGCTCCAAGTTCAACGGTGAGCCTATCTTCACTTTTGCTCCTTCAACAGGCGAGCCGAAATAAAGAACTTTGATGGTTAAACAAAAAGCATTGGGCGTGACACCTATTGGTTGTATGCGTATGATTCTGCTCTGTGACCAAGGACTTTCCTTGTCAGCCGAGTCCCAAACTTTCACACGCCAGTGATATATTCCTTCCGTGCTTGGTATTGTTATTTTCACGCTTGTAACAGAAGTTGAAACTTTTCCAGTGTCCAAAACAATTGTGCTGAAGTCTTCACTTCCAATTTGGAGCCGATATGCACTCTGACTATCGCCAGTGTCGTTGTCGCTGAAAATCCAAGAAAATGTCACAATGTCGTTGTATCGCACATAAATGTTGTCTTCTGGTTGTTGCAAGACTGGAGCATTTGGAGGGTAAATCGAAAGTGATAAAATCGCAAACTTCACATTGTAGGGCGAACTTGAACCTGTCAAATAAACCGTTGGAATTTTTCTGTCAAACGCTTGTCTTGAAGTTCTGAAAGGACTGTTTCCCGACAAACTGTCCGTAATCCAAATATTTGGACTCGACCACGTGTTTCCCATATCATTTGAAACTTGCCAGTAAATGTACTGATTGCTAGAGGCGTAAAGACAGTAAAGCTTTCCAAAAGTTTCGTCCAAACAGAGTTGGGGAAAAGGTTTGTACATGCCTTGAACAATCAAAGATTCATTGCCCCATTGGTTTGTTCTCTTTACAAATCTGACATTATATGTGTCTTTCACGGCGTAAGCAAAGTAGATGACATCGTTAGAATCAGCCACCATACTGTAACTTATGCCGCTGTAAATTGTGTTTTGGGTTACACTTTCTTCGCTAGAAAAGGCAGTTCCATTCCAAAGTCGCCCTTTAACGTTTGGAGCTGAATCATAAGCATAGACCACATAAACCCTACCATTTTTCATTCCGACAAGACAAGTGGAATAAGCAGCCGGAGTTGTTGATAATTGAACAGGAAAGCCTTGTTGTGTATGCCAAGAACCATTGTTCCAATCGCTTTTTATAACATATGGGTAATAGTTCGTGCCATCTGTGGTTCCCGTGAAACTTATCCAAGGATAACCTTGACTGTCAACGATGATGTAGGACACTATAGTAGAAACAAATCCAGAAAGAGAAATTGATTGTTTCTGTGTTGTCCATGTGATGGAACCGTCACTATTAGGGATGCCACACCAGAAATATCGTGGCGTGCCATAAAACGCAGATATAAAGAGATGGGAACCGTTGAAATAAAGTCCAATGTAATACCAATAATTTGTAACATCCACAACAATCGGCTGACTCCAATTCACGCCGTCTATGCTTGTTTTGTAAACAAACGCTGAACCATTCCCATAGAAAACCCAATATCTTCCTTTCGCTATGAAAGTTCTCGGCTGATGATAAAGCGTGGCGAAATAACTGGTGCTTTGTCCAACTTCACTAATTGTTTGAGCCTTCACGATTGGAACAGATTCAAACAAAGCAAACATGCTAGCAATCAGAATTAGAGCAAAGGAAAGTGGGAATGTGATTGGTTTGGATTTCATCTTATCCCCTCCTCGGAGAAGTCACTTTCCTCGTGACGACAGCTGAAAGAATCCAAGCAGCAGCGATGACAATGAAATAGCCGAGGAATGTTTCGCCAAATCCGACAACGTGTCCTTGAGCTTCCAACCACTTATTCCACAATGGTTGAAGGAATAGTTGCCAAGCAGTCAAAGCCAAAGCAAGAAAGCAAACTCTTATCAATGCACCCGTTATCATTGTCTTTCATCTACTCCCACCTTTTTGCCACCTCCCACCGCCAGAGGCAGTCTCAGCGTCCGTGTCACCATCATTCTCTTCATCTGACTACCATTCCTTGTGCCGTGTGGGTTTGGCGAGGCAGGCAGGTTTCACCTTCCCGAGCAGAACTCATGTCTGCCCGAGAACGCTCCCCTGTCTTCACTTTTGGTTCGTCGAGGAGCTGTCTGAAACGGTTTTCTTCTTTTCTTGCCCGACTTCAACGTTTCAGCCAAAGCTTCAGCTTGAATCTCCGTTACGTGCACTGGCTTCTCTTGAGGCTTTTCTCCCGCAGGTGGTGGAAGTTCAGGCAATTTGTCTTCATCTTGTTCTTCACGCTTTTGTGCCTTCACCTGTTTTGCAAATTCCCAATAGTCACCTTCAAGTTCCAATGGCTTTCTCTTGGGCTTTTTGCCCAAAATGTCCGTTCCAATCTTTTCTTTAGACATTCGACTTCACCTCCTCTTTTGGTGTCTCTTGTGGCTTTTTCTTGATGTACCATTGCCATGCCATTCCTGATGGGTAGCGGTCTACAAGCCCAGCTTCGAGCAATTCAAAGAGTATTGACTTGACCGTGTTTACCGATATGTTTGTTCTTCTGGATATTTCTTGGGCATTTATCGGCAGTTCGGAATTAAGAAGAGTTTGATAGACTAAAATCCTGTACGTAATGCTCTTCTTTGGATTCGGTGAACTCAAGACAGGCTTGATGCCGTATTTCTTTAAAATGTCTACTCCAATTGTTTCTGCCATTCTAAAATCCCTCCCAAATTTTCTTTTTCTCTAAACGAAGAGTGGTTCAACTCTGAGAGGAATACCTAGTTAGCCAAGAACGTATTACGTTAGCCTAACTAGTGTGGTTAGTATATAAGCGTTTCGGTTGTTTAGGCATATGCAGTCCACTGACAAATGTGCACAGTATGTGTCAGGCGTATGCACGCTGTTTTATGATACAGGACTGAACTTGGAGAGGGTATAACCATACCCATTTGCCGTGGAGACGCTACAGTATGCTTTATGAAAACTGTCTGGAAAGAGGGTGTGATGTTGGGCACGGAGTCCTGTGCTGTCAGTACGCATTACGCATATGGTGAGGGGGGAGGGGGAGAAGGGAATTTAGGGATAAGGAGGAGGGAGGAGCACAATAACAATTAACATTATCATATCTATATCACTATCTATATCTATAACATTAACATTATGCATATTTCCACTTGCATAGAATATCAGTATGTGGAAGAGGAAGGGTAAATACACAGAAAAATCCCAAATCTAAACTAAAAACTAAACGGTAATTCCTAAACTGTAATTCCAACTGTAATTCTAACTCTATCCACAATGGAACTGAATATGGAGTACTGTGATTCCAACTCTATCCATAATGGAAATGGATATGGAGTATGGAGATTGATATGGAGATGGAGTATGAAGAATGATATTGATATGGAGATTGATATTTAATTTCAGCTGACGCTGTTGTATAAAGGTTCAAATTGAGAGTGGTTAGTCAATTCGAATGATTGCAACTGCAATGGCAATAACAATTAGTGCTATCATCACTGCTGTTCGTGTTTGTTTACCTAACTTTCTCATCATATTTACCGCCTCCGCATTTTACTTCTCTTTTTACTCACAACAACAACTAATACAACAGCCATGACTATGACAATTCCTATTAGCACATATATCCACCAATCTTCTCCTCCTCCACCTTTGCCTTGTTTTTCTAAGTAGAGCGTAGCAGAAGACCTCCCACTAACTGTTACTGAAAGCGTTGACTGTTTGTAAACATCAGTCGGAAGGCTTGAAATTGTTGCTTGTCCTCTGTAATTGCCAAGGTCAAATGTTGCCATTCCATTAGCACCTGTTATACCATTCTTGCTTTCTCCAGAGCCATAGCTGACATAGACAATTATCCCTGACACAGCAAGTCCTGTCTCCTTATCTACACAAAGCACATCCAATATTGTTGTCGTTGTCGAAGCAGCAAGCAACTTGAACCGCAGGTTAGAGTTTCTGTCGGTCTCTGTTCCTGTCCAAGTTTCATAAATCACAAACGTGATATAGCCATCGGTGTCCGTTTGAACTCCAAGGTTTTGAACATTGAAACGCACAGTCATTGTAGCGTTTGGCTCAAGCGTGAACGTTTGTTCTGCTGGGCTCACCATTGCAGTCGGTACAGAAGCAGAAGCTGTTATTCGGAAGGATGATTTAACACTTGCCTTTTGTATAACATTAACCAATGCAACAGCTGTTTCAGATATTTGCCTGATGCTTTCTCCTGTTTCCCATGCAACACTTGTTATTTTCACGTTTGCCTTGGGCGGATAGTAAACCCATGTATCTGCGAGTTCAGTTGGCACATATATGACGCCATATGGAATGGTATATGCATTCCATGGCAAATTAACAACCACTCGTCTATTTGCTGTGTCCAATGACCAACTTTGTGCATTTGGAAAAAGCGAAGACGCAAGGTTTACACCACCTTCTTCTGTGCCAGCTTGTTGTACTACTTCTAAAGGGGCGAAAATCTGGTTTGTTAGGTTCTCTATTTTCTCAAGTCTAATTATTTCTTTATTTTGCTGAGCGATTTTATTTTCAAGTTCTGATATGTTTGCGTTCAACGTCGTTATTTGAGTGCATAAGTTTGATATTTTATCATCTTTGCTCTGAATTATGGATGTAAAATGCATTATGACCCCTATCAGGCTTGATACAAGAACTACAACAATCACGCTGAGAGCGATGACAACCTTCCTACTTACAACCTTCTCTAACATTTTCTCTTCTCCTAAACATTTTTAACAATGAATTTTGAAAATAACGCTTTCGGTTAAATCTTCATAAGTGATTGAGTATGTGAAAACTATGAATATGGTTGAATTCCTAATCTAATTTAGACGAAGACGTTTTGAAGCGTTGTAGCGTTTAGGATTTTGAAGGTTCCAGCAGTGTTGATTTATGAGATGGTATGATTGTAATTGGTTCTATTTTGCCTTCTGGGCTTTTTATGTACAGTTTCACGCCATTGTGGTCTTTGTCTATTTGCCATAATCCCAAGCTCACAAAGTCTTTGACAACTTTGTAAAGCATTTCCATGTCCCTCTTCTTTTGAATCAACTCTTCGTATTCTTTGATGTCCAATGGCATTCCGCAATAGTCACAGTTGTTGTTCGTTGCTGGATTGAGCATGTTGCAGTGTGGGCATGGTTTGGGCTTTTTGGGTGGTTGTTTAAGCGTTGTTTCAGGTGGTTCAAATCCCATCTTCTCTAGGTAGCTTGCATTTTCCAGTTCTGCTCCGCTGTGCACGTATCTTTTAGCCATAATCGTGTTTCGCCATCCAGCACGCCACATCAACAATTGCTCGTTGTAGTTCAAGTTGTTGGCAAAATACGAAAGTGCACTATGCCTCAACCAGTGAGGATTGCACCGTTTTTTGAGCCCTATTCTCTCGGCTGCATTTGCCAAAAGCCTTTCCGCAGTTGAACAGCTCACAGGAACAGACTTGTTGTATGGGCTTGGAAAAAGCCACGCTGAACCGTCATTCTTGTGATTTTCCCAATATCTTTTCAACTCCATGGCAAACATTGCCAAAACCACTGGTTCTTTCTTGCCTCCTCCCTTAACTCTTTTGAACCACAGTTTGGCTATCAGCTTGTGCGTTCCGTCTTTCTTGTCTAAAACGCTGGCAAATTCAACATCGCCGACTTTAAGGCTTAAAACTTCGCTTATTCGGGCTGCCGACTCGAACAACACCAAAACCAAAACCTTGTATTCTTCTCTCCTCCGTCCACATTCTTCAGCTAACTTCACCACCTCGTCCAATGTCAAAAGTTCGCTTGGTGTTATTGTGGCTAACTTGTTCGGCGGAATCTTCAAATGTTCAACCAGTTCAGGCTTCTTCAAATGTTCAACGAAAAATCTTTTCAAAACCAACATTGCCAAAGCTTTTGAACTCGGCTTATTGTATGAAGCCAGAAACTCGTCTATGTGCTTTTTAGCCACCCTTTCAAAGCTGTGAATGTGTTTACAACGCAGAAATCTAACGAACTTTCTAAGCCTGCATGTGTACTGTTCTTTGGTTGCTTCTGAAACGTTGTGCAAAGACATAACAAAAGCCAAAATGTCACCTTCGAACTTCGAAATCGGTCTTGTCAGTTTGCCTGAGGCGTATTGGAACATTGCGGGCACTATGTTGTTTCTTTCGTCTATATGCATTTCGTCTACTGTCGATTTCGCTTTTAAACCCAAATTTTCACCTCTACGGCTTAAATAGTCTATTTTCTTGCTCGTATTAAAATTTTACTGCTGTTTTTATGTAAAGTATAAACCTTTCTTTAAAACTGTGAAAGTTTTAAGCTAGCCTTCACCTTTAAGCCATGTCTTCTAGGAGGATTTTTACGCCTATGCCTATGAGGGTTAGTCCGCCTAAAATTTCGATTCTGCCGGATGTCGCGGGCAGTTTGTCGCCTATGGCTGCGCCTATAACTATTATTGGGTTGCTATTGGAACTTTTAGGAAAGCGAAGCTTAACCAACGGCTAGGGCGTCTATGCTTGTGGCAACCGACAAAAGCAAAAGCATGCCGAGGTTCAGCTTTTTCCCCTTCCCGTTTTTGTTTCGGCTTTGCCGCCTCATAAATCATTTTGCAACCAATTATGAGAAGGAGCCCAAACGCGAGCCAATGGTCAAATCCCGCAATCAAGTTTAGGATTTCAACGCCGGCAAGCCATCCTAAAATTGGCATGCCCATCTGAAAGGCGCCGAATGATGATGCCATTTTAATGGCGTTGGTTTTGCCGTAGTTTTTGGTGGTTATTCCATAGGCTATGGAGACGCTGAAGGCGTCCATTGCAAGCCCAAAGGGCAACTACGAGTATTGTGGCGGCATCCAATATGTATACACTTTGCCGTTTTGCCTATAGAGTGCTTCTGCTTTGGGAAAAGCTTTTCCATTTGTTTCCGCATTCACTTTGATGGTGAAACCCTTGAAGGTTTCAGTGCGCTTCTTCACTACCCTTCGGGAAATCACTGGCAAACGCGAAGAAACATTAGAGTTTCCAGACGGCGAAAACGTCACGGTGGAAAGAGTGCTTGAAAAGTTGGCGGAGCGTTATGGGAAAGGCTTTGTGGAATACGTTTATGACAGCAAAACTGGCAAGGTGAAGGGTTTCCTCCAATTCCTAATAAATGGAAGAAGCGCGTCAACCCTTAAGGGACTTGAAACGGAGCTGGCAGACGGCGATGTTTTGGCGATTATTCCGCCTGTTGGCGGCGGCTAAAGCACTTAAGTTCATCATCAATTTTAAGTTGGGCGAGTTGCCAAATTGGATACTCTCTATAGATTTTTAGGCTTGCCATGCTATAGTCTTAATTGAGTTTGGTTATGGGGAAATGCCAAGTCTGCGGTGAAAAGTGGCCTTTAATATCTGGGAATCTGGGTGTATGCCTAAAATGCATTAGAGAAAAACCAGAAGAAGCCTTAGAAATAGCAAAGGAAGTGCACGCAAGAAGTCGAGCCGTTTATGGTTTGCCGCCGGAACCGCCAAGAGATGCCGAAGGCTTGCCATGTGGTGTTTGCGCCAACAACTGTGTTATAGGCGTTGGCGGTAGCGGTTTCTGTGGGCTTGTTTGGAACATTGGCGGTCGCCTTGTCCGTTTTGGTGGCACTGCTGAGCAAGGCGTTTTGGAGTGGTATTATGATAGTTTGCCAACCAACTGTGTTAGCTGGTGGTTTTGTCCGGGATGCACTGGAAGCGGCTACCCGAAATATGCTTACAAGCCAGAACCAGAATATGGCTACTATAACCTAGCAGTTTTTTACGGCT
>Ga0080004_1117699_pt1 | contig 94303 bp, 96 predicted proteins | sample WasSprMetagenome_FD_69207 | JGI IMG/M metagenome (GOLD analysis project Ga0080004, IMG submission 69207) | Sulfidic aquatic microbial communities from Washburn Spring, Yellowstone National Park, USA - WS (SPADES assembly) (version 2) | ecosystem: Environmental > Aquatic > Thermal springs > Hot...
TAGATGGAAACGCCATAACCATAGCAGTAGCAATAGCTTCCGGAGCTCCCAACTCTATAGCGTGAACCACTATAGTTGGTGCATAGATACCGAATCCAGCTCCAGCTAGAAGTGCTGAAAGTGCTAAAAGTACTACTGGTAGTACGGAGTACTTTTGTTGAGGAGGTGCTTGCGCCATGCGCTATCCCCCTACCTAGTATACCCCGTATTTAAGAGCTGCGTTAATGTATGTTCTTACGTTTTCTGGAGGTGTTTCTTTAGGTAATTCATTTACACCTAGCGATAGTATGTATCCTCCTTCAGGTTTTATCTTGTTTAGGAGATTCTTTATATATTCATCTATTTTCTCTGATTTTCCTTCAATTATTAATGCTGGTGGTACCCCGCCCATAACTGTTGTATGTCCTTTCAGTTTCTCCCAAACCTTGATAAAATCTCTAGGTCTTTCAAACCAAGCTACACCCCAACCCTTCGGCAACTCCAGTATTGTATCTACGAATGGTAGGTGATCCCCTTCGAAGAATACAAACCCTTTATAACCTTTGCTAACTAGGGTCTCTATAACCTTCTTCAGATATGGCCAGTAGAATTCGTTGTATAGTTTCGGTGGAAGCATTTCATTGAGGTGTAGCGGTATGAAGAAGAATGTTACAGGTGGTGTTGGTGGTATAGCTGTAGCTACCTTGAGTATGGGTTCGATTAGAGCTTCACAAGCTGCTTTGAAGTCATCTGGATGTCTTCTCATATCTAGCATAGCTCCTGTTGGATGTCTAAGGAAGTCTCCTATAACATCTGCAGGTGTGTAAGCGTTTGTCATTGGAAATGATGGGTTACCTGCTGTAGCTACCTTACCTCCTATATCTATTAAGAAGTTGAGTATTTTCTGCATAGTTATACCAACTCTGATCCACGCTCCATTCCATTGCGGAGAACCTGGTGTACCGAGGCCTGGGCAAGCTCTAGGTAGTATAGTGCTATGTACAAATTCCACGGGGTTCTCTATAAGCTTCTTATATTCTTCAGGTTTCATAAATTCTCCTCCGAGGAATTGTGGATGGTAGTTCTCGGGTATTTCTCTACCAGGCCATCTACTCCATTTATCTTTCAGTATGTCGTGTACAGGTCCTGTTAAGAATCTTATGAGGTTAGAGAAGTCGGGGAAGTCCGCGAAAGCTAAAGCGAATATAAATCCTTCCAACATGTAGGGTGCGAATACTATACCCCAGTCACTTGGGAAATCGTGTAGAAACTTAAGTACTGCTGAAGGTATTTTCTCGAAGTTGTAGGATAGATCATGCCATGTTATACCTGTGTATGTACATAGAAAGTCTCCAGCAACACCTGCTATAGGAACTCTATCAGGAACTTTAAGTTCTACAGCTTTCAAAAATCTTTCAGCTTTCTCTTTAGCAACTACATCAGGTTCTTTCTCATGCCTCTTAATCCACTCATCTATAGGCTGAAGCACCATGTACCTTACCTCTTCTTCTTTTCCTCTATCCATTTAAGCATTATCCTTATCCCTATTGCTGCACTTGTTGTCCATGCATCTGCTCCTACATATTCACATGCATATTGATCTACTCTACCACCACCTATAATTATCTTAACCTTGTCTCTAAGCCCAGCAGCTTTAATTGCATCAACAGTTTTCTTCATAGATTCTATAGCTAGTGTTAGTAATCCAGACATACCTACGATATCAGGGTTGTACTTCTGTATTGCTTCTACAAACTTCTGTGGAGATACATCAACACCTAGATCAATAACCTCGAAACCGGCTGCCTCAGCCATAGTAACAACAATGTTTTTGCCAATATCGTGGATATCACCCTCAACAGTACCTATAACAAGCCTACCCACAGGCTCTCTAGCCTTACCAAGCTCCTTAAGCTTAGGTCTAACAAGATCAGAAACCTCCTTAAGAATCTCACCAGCCATAACAAGATCAGCAATGAAGAACTCCCCCTTCTCATACTTCTCACCAATAACATTAGCAGCCTTAGTCAAATCATCTAAAATCTTAAGAGGATCCTCACCAACCTCAAGCCTCTTCCTAGTCAAATCAATAGCTTTCTTTTCATCTAAATTCACAATGGCACTTACAAATTCTTCAGATAAAGACATGCTTTTACACCTAATGTGAACAAAACAGCCGTAGTATTTAAAACATTTCTTATGCATAAAGGATATATGGATGAGCTAGCCATATATGCATGGAAATTAAAATCAGGTAAGCACAGACTATGGAGATTCGAGGTACTGCTCAATTCTCTTTAAAGAAACCTATTAGTATTGTGTCTAGATATCTTTGTTGCAGGGTGTTGGCTGTGCAGTATTCTCACTATTGCTATTGGGTAGTGCTTGGCTTTATTCATATCACTCCATTTCACTTCATCGAAAGAGGTCTTGTTTAGATTTCTCAGCATTTCTATGGCTGTTCTCCCTAACCCACTCATGATTGCTTTGTCAGCTTTTTTAGCTATTTTTAGGAGTAGGTGGAGGGGGTATTGCTTTCCTGCGTAGGCTACTATTGTTGGGTAGAGCCTTACCTTTCCCCCAAGTAGGAATCTCATGATATAGCTGAGCACACCCAAGTCAATTACATATCTGTATTCAGTTGGTCTCGAAGCTATGGCAATGCCTCTACATCTCTTAAAAACAACCATTCTATCGCTGTCTATCACCATAACGTTTACGTTTACCCCTAGCCTCTCTGCCAAGATCCTTCTTATACCCTCTACAACTTTACTCATGCCACGCATAGGTATCGCCACGTAGTGGTAGGGAAGGTTCGAAGCATCTATACCGGCTTCTGAAACAGGCTTGAGAAAGTGCAGCAGAGAGCTGTATTTGAGAACAAGCTTTTTGTGCTTAGCTAGGTTCTTCAGAGAGGTATTTCTTAGCGCCTCCTCTACAACTGGCGATGGAAACTTTCTGAAGAAGCTGAGCCAGAGGCTACTCAGAACCTTTGTAACAAACTCTGTTAGTGAGTCTAGAGGAATGACTTTCTCATCATATATAGAGCCAAGGGCTATTAAAATTGGTTTCTCCGATACAACAACAAAATCCTGGTCTCGAATCACAGGTTTTACAAGCTCAGCAACTTTTGCATACACATCTGTACCAGGGTACCAGTAACTACTCTTAATTCTGAATACCTTAAGCAATACACTGTGCCTCGACAAAAACTGCAATACTACTCTTGCTCTATAACTAATAAAAACTTTTATTATGTGTAAAGCTATACACCTTACTTGGGCGTTTGGCTTGGGTTTAAAACTAGGCGAAGTAGTTATTGAGGATACATTTGCAGAAGCTTTTCCGATGTACGCAACAAGGATCATTATAACTGCTGTAGATAGGAAGTGGGCTTTAACTGCAGCCCGTGTTGCCACAGGTTTTGGCACTTCTGTTATTGCTAGTCCTGGGGAGTGTGGTATAGAGGCATTACTTTCACCAAATGCAACTCCTGATGGTAGGTATGGAGCATCTATTCAATTCTATCACCAGGACCCTGCAAACCTGAAAATTGTGACCATGACTAGAGTTGGCCAATGCATTTTAACAGCACCCACTACAGCAGCGTTTAATGGTCTTCCAAAAGCGCGTAGGAAAATGGCTGTGGGAAGGGCTTTGGCCAAGTTTGGAGATGGTTTTGAGAAAGAAGATGTTTTGAATGGTAGGAGAGTTTGGAGGATACCAGTTATGGAGGGGGAGTTCATAATTGAAGACACATTTGGTGTTGTGAAAGCTGTTGCTGGCGGAAACATGCTGATCTTGGCTAGAAGTAGAGAAGCTGGGTTAGAGGCTGCAGAGAGAGCTGTTAAAGCTATTAGGAGGTATGCGAGGGGCGTTATAACACCATTTCCAGGAGGTATTGTGAGGTCAGGTTCAAAAGTGGGCTCACTCAAGTATCCAAAGCTCAGAGCTACTACAAACCACTTGTATTGTCCAACACTCAAAAACATTGTTAAGGAGACTAGAATCCCTCCTGAGGTCAATAGCGTATTTGAAATAGTTATAAATGGGTTGAAGAAGGAGCATGTCTTAAAGGCGATGGGCGTTGCTATAAAGGCAGCTGCAACAGTTCCAGGCGTTGTTAAGATTGATGCTGGTAACTATGGTGGCAAACTGGGTCCCTATCTGCTATATTTGAAAGATGCTCTTGAAATGGTAAAGGATTTGGAGGTCAAGGTGTAATCTGTGTCAAACGCTAAGTTCATACTTAATACTGGTAGAAGCCTATCTCAAGGGATGTACATGGAGAGTGTGGGGAAGTGGTCTGAGAGCTACTTCAAAATCGTTGCGACAATAGAGATGAATCCCAGCGATATTAAAAAGCTGGGTGTGAGAGACAGGGTGAAGATATTTAGCAATGGCAATGGTATTGTAGCTCTTGTAAAGCCTAGTGATAGAGTTGCGGAAGGCACTATATTCATACCTATGGGGCCTATAGCAAACCTTTTGGTTGATGGGGATACAGATGGCGTGGGCATACCAACATTTAAAACTACTGAAGTTGAGGTAAGGGTATCAGAAGAACAAGTAACAACACTTAGAGATGTTTTGAAGTTATTGGGGGCTAAGAACCTAGAGGTTTTTGCAAAAGACTTGCCTTTGAAGAGTGGAGAGAGGAAATTTTTTGAAAGTGTTTCATGCCCCTTCTGCGGAGATCTATGTGACTACCTCAAGATAGAGGTTGATGGAAATAGAATTGTTAGAAATGTTGGGGGCTGTGCTGTATCCATAGCCAAATTCCTTAACTACCACAAGCACAGAATTCTAGAGCCTTATATGAGGATGAATGGCTCATTAACTAGCGTGGATTTTGATAGGGCTTTAGAGGAAGCTGCAAAGATTCTTGCTAGCTCTAAGTACCCCCTTATCTATGGGCTTTCCAGCACATGTGTGGAAGCTGTAGAGGTTGCTATAGAGCTTGCAGAGATTGTGAGAGGCGTTGTTGATAACACATCTACGGTTTGCCATGGCCCAACCGTGCTAGCTGTTCAGGAAGTTGGAGGTGTGTATATGACATTTGCACCAGTGCTTCACCTAGCAGATGTTATAGTGTTTTGGGGCACAAATGCAAGAGAGGCTCATGGAAACCACATCACAAGGCTTATCACAGCTATTGGCAGGTTTAGAAAGGGTAGAAGAGATAGAAAAGTTGTGGTTATAGATACTCGAAAGACTATGACTGCTGATATGTCTGACATATTTGTCCAGGTAGAGCCTGGCAGAGATCTTGAGCTGATAACTGCATTGAGAATGGCTCTAAAGGATCTGGATATAGAGAGCCCTACTGTTGCAGGGGTTCCGAGGGAGAAGATATATGAACTTGCAGAGATTTTTAGAACTGCGAGGTATGGTGTGATATTCTTCGGCATGGGGGTTACGCAAACAGGTGCAAAGCTGAGGAATATCCAGGCTGTGATAAGGCTTGTGCAAGAGCTTAACGAATGGACAAAGTTTGTGCTACTCCCAATGAGGGGGCACTACAATGTTACTGGCGCTAACCAGGCTTCACTATGGTTAACAGGGTATCCCTACGCCGTTGACTTCTCTAGGGGCTTTCCAAGAATGGTGCCAGGGGTTACAACAGCTGTTGACCTGCTTACAAATGGCGATGTGGATGCGGCACTCATAATTGCTAGTGATCCTGTTGCACACTTTCCAAGAAAAGCTGTTGAGCATCTCTCCAAAATACCAGTGATTGTAGTAGATGCTAAGTGGTCTCTTACAGCAGCATTTGCAGATGTGATAATACCTGCTGGGCTCGTTGGAATAGAGTGTGAAGGTACTGCCTATAGAATGGATGGAGTTCCCATTTACATGAAAAAAGTTGTTGAACCTCCACCTGGGGTTCTCTGCGATGTAAAGATCCTCACAAATCTCGTTGAGAAGGTTAGAGCTTTGAAGGGGTTGAGATCTTGACGCAGATAATAATTAAGAACGGATTTGTGATTGATCCTCTTAACAACATTAAGGGGGAGGTTATAGATATAGCGATTAAGGATGGGAAAATAGTTGATTTAAAGGAGGTAGATGAGTCAAGAGCTATAGTGATTGATGTTAAGGGTAGGGTTGTGATGGCTGGGGGTATAGATGTGCATAGCCATATAGCAGGGCCGAAGGTAAATACTGGAAGGCTTATGAGACCAGAAGATCACTACCTTACTAACATACCACACATTCTACCTTATAAAAGAGCTGAAACAGGTCTCACAACACCAAATGTATTTAGAATAGGCTATGAATATGCTAGAATGGGCTTTACACTAGTAGCAGAGCCAGCTACCCCACCTATAAAAACTAGGCATACACATCATGAACTCAACGCCATTCCAATGATAGATAAAATGGCTTTCGTACTTGTGGATTCTAACTGGGTTTCTCTAGATCTAATTAAGGAGGGGAGGAGAGATTTGCTGGCAGCATACTACGCATGGCTGTTAAAGGCGACAAAGACATATGCATTAAAGCTTGTGGATCCCGGTTCTGATGTTGCGTGGATTATAAAGGGATCTGGCCTCGATATCGATGATCAGATGCCCGAGTATGGCTTTACACCAAGAGAGCTCATAAAAGTGATCGGTGATGTTACACAGCTTCTTAACATACCTCATAAAATACATGTTCACTGCAATAGGCTTGGCTATCCAGGAAACTACATGACAACGTTAAAAACCATGGCTACAGCAAGGGATATTACCAAGGTTGGTGAGGGTCTTGCAATGCATATAACACATGTCCAGTTCACTGGATATAAAGGGGATTCATGGGCTACGCTAGAGAGTGGTGGTGAGGATATAGCTAAGGAGCTCAATGCAAATCCATACATATCGCTAGACCTTGGACAAGTGATTTTAGATAGGCCTGTGACCACAATGACCGCTGACGCCCCCTTTGAATTTGTATTATATCACTTAACTAGGTGGAAGTGGTTCAATTCTGATACAGAGGTTGATGCAGCAGCTGGTATAGTACCTTACAGGTATAGGAGTAAGAGCTATGTTAACACAGTTCAGTGGGCAATAGGTCTAGAGGTGGCTTTACTAGCTAGAGATCCTTGGAGAATTTTTATAACCACAGATCATCCAAATGCAGGTCCATTTATAGACTATCCAAAGGTGTTTGCATGGCTTATCAGCAGGAAGGCTAGGGAAGATACTATGAAGAAGGTTAATCAGAGAGCGCTTAAGAGATGCTCCTTGCCATCTATAGATAGGGAGTATACACTATACGACTTAGCTATAATGACTAGAGCAGCACCTGCAAAGCTCCTTGGTTTAGAGAGGTTTAAGGGGCATCTCGGAGTAGGTGCTGATGCTGATATAGTTGTATATGATATTGATCCACGTGTAGTGGATATAAGCAAGGATTATGAGAGAGTTGTCAAAGCATTTAGAAGAGCTTGGCTCGTGGTTAAGGATGGCGAAATTATTGTTAAGGATGGCGAAATTGTGAAGACTGTGTATGGGAGAACATTTTACATTGATCCAGAGATGCCAGCAGAGCTGGAGAAGGAGCTTAGTAAGGTGCTTGAAGCAAAGTTTAGAGAGCTGTACACTGTAGCTCTCGAGAGCTTTGTAATTAAGGAAAATGAGATAGCTAAGCCAATGAGAATCTCTACAAAAACATATTTAAGGTAGGTGATGGGGGTGCCTGTAACATTTACACTAAAGCTCAAGGCTGTCCCAAAGGTTTTAGTCGATGCTAGGTGGGTGTCTCCAGATAGGTTTGCAGATAGGGCTATTGATGAGATAAAGAAGTTTAGGGTTTTAGAAGGAGGTTGGGAAACCACAGTAGGAGAGCTGTTCGAGGTTATAGGTCCCGAAAAAGCTCCTGCGGATCCTAAGGAGATAGATATAGTTATTGAGGGTAGCACGAGTAAGATATGTTACATAGGGTATAAGATGAGTGGAGGAAGGATAGTGATAAGAGGTGATGCAGGGCACTTCATAGGGTATAAAATGCGTGGAGGTGTAATAATGATTCATGGAAGTGTCAGAAATTATCTAGGCTGTAAAATGAAAGATGGAATTATTGAAGTATTTGGAAATGCTGGTCATAGAGTTGGAAGTAAGTTGCAAGGTGAAAAGCCTGGAAAAGGTATGAAGAAGGGGAGCATAGTAATTCATGGGAATGCAGGCTCAGAAGTGGGTTTGGGTATGACTGGAGGCACAATAGTTGTTGAGAAGAGTGCAGGAAATCTTGTGGGAAGCTCCATGACTGGAGGCACAATAGTTGTTAAGGAGGGTGCAGGGCTTTACCCAGGACTCGAGATGCTTGGTGGAAGAATTGTGATAGGAGGGGTAGTCAAGGGCATTTTACCAAGCTTCTATGTAGATTCCTACATACCTTTACTTAAGGTTAGGGGTATGGAGTTTAAGAAGCCCTTTCTGAGCTTCATAGGGGATGCCGTTGTTGGTGGAAGAGGATTCTTACAGATATCTTATGAAGATAATAAGAGTTTGCTGGAGTTCTACAAGAGTTTGGTGGAAGAGGTGTAAGTCATGCCAATATCGATGAACAAACTTGCAACACGCATTGCTAAGGATGTTATTGATAGAGAGGAAGAGTTAAAGGTACTTGTATCAAGAGTGGGAAAAGCTGTACTTATAGATGCTGGGGTCAAAGCTCTGGGTAGCTTTGAAATGGGGATTTTTGTATCAAAGATGTGCCTAGGAGGCTTAGCAGATGTTATAAAAACGTATTTCACTATTGATGATATTCATCTCCCTGCAGTTGCTGTATCAACAGATCATCCCATTGAGGCGTGCATGGCTTCTCAGTTAGCTGGTTGGAGGATTCAAGTAGGGGACTTTTTTGCTAATGGGAGTGGACCGGCAAGGGCCCTTGCTAAGAAGCCTAAGAAACTATTTGAGAAGATAGGGTATTCTGAGACCTCTGACGAAGCTGTGCTGGTATTGGAGACAGAGAAGATCCCTACAGAGAGTGTTGTGGAGTATATCTCTAGGGAAACTGGGGTAAAGCCTGAAAACCTATACCTTGTACTTGTTTCACCTGCTAGCATAGCTGGTTCTGTGCAAGTGAGTGCGAGAATTGTAGAGACAGGGCTTTTTAAGCTCGATACACTGGGCTTTGACTTAAAAAGCGTGAAATATGGGTTTGGGGTATGCCCAGTTGCGCCATTGCAAGGAGATGCGCTTGCCATGGCTGGTAAAACAAATGACATGCTACTCTATGGAGGAGCCACATACTACCTAGTGGATTATCCTGATGACTCCAGGCTAAAGGAGTTTGTAGAGAAAACACCTAGCGCTGCCTCTAAAGACTATGGGAAGTCATTTACAGAGCTAGTTAAACAGTTTGGCTGGGACTTCTTGTACAAGGTAGATCCATCAATATTTGCACCAGCTGTAATAGCTGTGAATAACATTAAGACAGGTGCACTATTTAAGGCAGGAAAAGTGAACTATAACATCATTAAGAAGGCTGCTGGAATTTTGTAGCAATATTTTGAGGAATAGAATTTTCTATTGCTTCACTTTTTCGTTTTTTCCACAACATACTTCGCTATTTCCATAGCTATGTCAATCTCTGGAAAAACTGTTTGAAGCCCTCTCCAACCAGGCTGGCTATTAACCTCAAAGACGTAATACCTTCCATCTGCATATGCTAGATCCACACCGGCTATATCGCAATGCAAAATCTTTGCAGCCCTTACAGCTATTTCCTCAGCTACAGGATCCAGCCTATCTATCCTCTTCGGCAAACCTCCTCTAGCAACATTAGTTTTCCATTCACCAGCAGGAGCAACTCTATACATTGCTGCCAGCACCCTATCTCCGAGCACAAACGCCCTTATATCAACACCTCTATGCTGTATGAACTCTTGTAAATAAGCTGTATGTCTGGTGAAGGTAAGTGCTCTCACAACCTCCCATAACACATCCCTATCCCTGAGCCTAATCCTCGTGCTTCCATGCCCCCTCGAACCGAACATAGGCTTTATCACTACATAAGGTGTTTTTCCAAGAAGCTCAAGCGCTCTCAAGACTAGACTAGACCTCTCTGTTACTAGTGTCTTGGGGACAGGGATGCCTGCTGCTAGAAGCGTGACCAGAGCTCTGAACTTATCAACGCATTTCTCTATAGCCTCAGGCTTATTGAATACAGGTATTCCATTATCTTGAATTGCATATAGCAGGTCTATTCTGAAGATGGCCTGATCCAAGCTAACCCTGCCAAAGGGTCTGACAACTATTGCTGAAACCGTTTCGAGAATGTTCACACCTTGCACGAATAACTTGAGCTTATCACCTATATGAGCCACAATATCGCTGAACCTAAATGGTAGCACCTTGTGTCCAAGAGCTTCAAAAGCTCTCACCAGGTTTGATGAAGCCCAGCTACTGGGATTTCTCGTTACAATCCCTATAATCATGATTTCACTTCGTGTAAAACCCTTTGAAAACCAGTATAAATAGTGAATCTACCATCCCTAACATGAGCTATTAGTGTTGTGTTACAGCTTTTCGCAATCTCTATAGCTTTTCTCGTTGGAGCTCCGCGAAAAACTGCTATAGGTATACAAATAGAGGATACAATTCTAACCATTTCTTGCGCAGCTCTAGAAGACATTATGAGTACTGTTTTACAGAAATTAACACCCCTACTATAAGCCCTCCCTATCAGTTTAAGCAAAGCAGCAAACCTACTCACATCCTCAACAATCTCTATTAGCTTGCCTTCTACTGTAAATAATGCTGCAAAGTGAAAACACCCAGTTTGCCTAAACATCTCAGCATATTTCTCTGCAATGCTAAACATTTCAAAAACTTTTTGTGCATTGATAAAAATATCATCCCCGCATTTACACTCCTTGGTATTACCTGGCGATGCGTAGAACAGTAGTATGGCATTATCTTCCACAATTGTTTGCACATTTGATACATCAAAGCCTTTGACAAGAGCGTATCCTATTCCTAGCTCTCTTAGCATGTGTGGAGCTGTAGCTATCCTCAGCACCTCTACTCCATCAATATAAATCCTCGCCTCAACCTCTTCAGCAACTTTATCAACAATCTTCTCAAATACACCGTTTCTAAAGAGATACACCTCACTCTCCGATATCATAGCGTATCACATTGCAGTAGAACTCAGAGATAAGCAGTTTTTAAACAGATTTAAGCTTTTAAAATACCATATATCCTTGTGGGAGTTTTTATGGTCAGGAGGTTTAGGGATAGAGACTTTATAGAGAGTTCTGAAGGCCTCATATTCTGTATTATAGGTAATGTACACCCAGGAGGCAGGGTTGTAAGCTATCTTAAGTATGTAAGGGGGTTGGAATCAAGAATAAGGGTTAAGTGGTCTAGGGAGGGAATTCAGTATGGAAGAATACTGCCATTTTATAGCGCTACTGGTGTTAAGAGTGTTTTGAAGTGGCTTAAGGAGAGATACCCTGATTATGTGGTTTTTGATGAGTATAGAAATGTGGAACTCATTGAGGTTCCACTAACTAGAATTGCAAAACACTACAAACCTGAGGAGAGGTTGCATGAGATAGGTGCAGAACCTAGGGATGCTCTTGAAAGACTAGCGCTAGAGATAGCCTCTAGAATTTCTGAGGAATCAGGGGTTCCTCTAAGCAACTTTGGCGTTACAGGTTCAATACTCCTCAAAATACATAATCTGCAGTACTCAGACATAGATCTCGTTGTTTATGGAGTTGAAAATTCCTATAGAGTGAGAGAGACCTTGAAAAAACTCTATAGTAAGCCAAATTCAGGTTTCTCCCAACCAGCAGGTGCTTTACTGGAATCATGGGCTAGGGAAATAGCAAGTATTCATCCACTCTCAGTTGAGGAGGGTATAAAGCTGTATAGCAGATACAAGTGGAATAGAGCTCTCTACAAAGGAAGACAGTTCTCTATACATCCAGTGAAGTTTGAGGAGGAGGTAAATGAGCAGTGGGAGCAAAAAGTGTTTCAATCGATAGGCCTTGCCTCTGTGAGGGCTAGGGTGATTGATGCCAGGGATAACATATTCATGCCTGCTGTGTATAGAGTTGATAATGTGAGAGTTGTTGAGGGGGTTGATGAGGCTAGGAAGGTGAATCTTATTGTAAGTTATGAGGGGTTATACATAGACATAGCGAAGGAGGGTGAAGAAATAATTGCTAAGGGAAAGGTAGAGAAAGTACAGGACATGAAGAGCTCTGAGACATACTATCAGCTTACTATAGGGACTTATGAAGCTCAGGGAAAAGACTTTATAAAGCCTGTTGCATGGTTCAAGGAGTAGAAAAGTGTATAGCATTTTGCGGATTCTTGAAGAAAGAATCTAGCTTCAGCTGGTTTTTCTCATAAACAAATTCTATTAACCTCTTCAAAACCTCTCTAGGCACGTTCATAAACCTTTCTACAAGATTTGTAAGTTCGCTTTCTACTGGGTTTTTGAGTATTGGACCTCTTGATAATGCATGTTTTACAGTTTCTCTTATCTGCCAATTTCCAACAGGATATATGTACTGTGGTAGTATCTCCCTAAGTATGGTTACCCTGGCCTGTCTTCCAATTGAGTATAGGTATTGCAAAACACTTGTTCTAGCAGCTAGGAAGCCCCCATCCATAGCTGTAAAGGAGTTTGGCCTTAGCTCTTTCACCTCAAACCACTCTAATCCCTCACCTGGGTTATAAATGGCTTTGGGATGCCACACTTCTATCCATAAAGCTCTGTAGGATCCTGGTGAGAGGATTATTAGATACTTATTGTACAGATATTCGCCATAGAATATAAGAGTGTCTGAAAGCTGTTGAAATCCTCTCACTACATCTAATAACAAGTTACTGATGATTGTGTCTGTAGCTGTTATAGCCCATCTTGTTGGCACCAATTTCCTCTTACTTCTATAACCAAGTAGCCCGAGGGATAGCGCTCTTGTAATTGTGTAGAAGTCTATATTGCTGTTGTAGAGTTCCTTAATTGCTTCAGACGTTTTCACATCATCAAATATCATCATCTCTAGCTTTTTAGGGGTGCTGGGGTTCCCTACAACCCTCAGCAACTCAGCTAACACCCTGGGACCTGTGGGTGGCAAGAGGTAATCAAAATTAGTAGATATGCCCAGAACCTTTGAAACCACAGCTTCTGTATCCACAGGTCTTAGTGAAATGGCTGCTAATGCAATCTCACTTTCATAGAGTTTCCCAACACTTGTCACAAGTACCTTTGGAAGACTAACCATAGCCATGCCACTCCTAAGTTCAATTATCTCCTCTAATCCTAGCTTCAGATGCCATGAAACAGGATTGTCAAAATTCCTCGCCTCTTCCCCATAGACCCCTGGAGGAATACCCATATAGATAGCAACCCGGGGATAACCACTCTCACCAACGAGTACTGTAGGCGGGGTAGAGCCCTCCACAAAACCTCTACTAATTCTAGTTGCAGCAGAAACCTTACTAATATAAGAAGATAGAAGAGGACATCTAGAAAGACCACAGAGAAGTTTGTACCCCTTGCACTCAATGCAAAGCCTTGGACTCGGCTTCAACACAGAGCGCTCACAAAAATTATCTACTGCTAAAGAGAATTAATGTGTATAGAGGTTCTAGAAACTGTTGACATGCAAAAACTAGATCCCCGGAACACACTCACATTAATGCTATGTACAAGTTGATAGAGACCTCAACAGCTTTCCTATAGAATCTGCTGAAGACATAACTAAACACCTCCCCAATCAAAACCATGACATCTGCTGAGCACTCTAGTATTGCTTACAACGTTCTTAGGAATAAGCTAAAGGTCATCTATGCTGTGGAAAGTGTCACTGAGGATAAGATAACAGTTTATAGTAGTGGGTAATGTGAAGTGCAAGAACTTAGACGTACTGTGATAAACACTGAGCTCAGAGCTCAAGAGCTTAGTTTACTATCTCTAGATGCTCATCATTTCATGCTTATTTGTCGCATCCATGGGTTTTCTCTTCACATCACTCATTAGTAGCAAAGCTATCTCTAGAGAGGGTTTAATAAGCATTAAAGTTAGGAGAAATTCCTCAAAATCTGAGCATCTCTTGCGACGCTGTTATCAACCCAGGTAAATACAGTAAATGGATTCATAGCTTATAAATCCAGCTCTCAGCAGCCGATCTCAAAACAGCATTTTTAAAGCTTTTTCAATGATTTCTTCAGATGGTTCGAGGTGCCCTACGTATACTAGTTTCCAGCGCTCTATATGTTTGTTGATGTTTCCTGGATCAACTCTTCTAAGGGGGCCTAGGGTCTCTAACTCAAGTATTTTGTCATTTGTATATATCTCTACAGAGGAGCCAAAATCAGGATAGTTGTTAGCTACCTTTTCAAAGTACTTTACAAAGAGGTGTCCATTAACCCAGTAACCAGCCCAATTGTCATGAGCATTCACACCTATCTTAATGGGTTTGCTTACATCAGGTCTCTGCTTTACAAATATGAACTTCTCTCCAAGCACAAGTCTCTCATCTGAGAGTTTTGTGTAAGGCCAGAGGGCAATTGATCTGTCTGGCAACAAACACTTCTCGTCAATGCACTTCGGAGCCACAGGCACTATGGCAAAACCCTCTCTTCTCATTACACTGAGAGCCCAGCAAGAGAACTCTATAGACCATCTACAGATGTTCTTAACCTCGTGCACAACCTCCAAGGTGTCAGCATCACTACTTTGCTTAACTCTAATAAACTTCTGTACGCAATTTTGAGGCTCTGGATTGCCCTCAATAATGACCTCACCTTCAGTAGCATAGACATTGACAGGCTTGTCATCAAGTGAGTATGATCTTGGCATTGCTTCTGGAGATGTCCATAGCCTATGGCCACCATATATCCTCCAAACACCTTCACCAGTATCAATAGCCATCTCAGGTACTATACCGAAAACATTTTCTTCAGGTCTATCCCTGCGACTCAAAAACAATATTCTTGGACCTACTTCGATAGGGATACCTATGATAAGATTTCCTAGCTGAGCGAAGAAAGATTTAAAGCCTGCTACATCCCCATACCACGTCCTCATCACATATCACCAATATACATATTTAAAGATCAAAAGTTTTTAAGCTTAAGACACTGATAGCTTCTATATGTGTACCTAAAAACAATATAGGTGTGACTTATGGTTAGTAGGGAGCTTATTGAGAAGGCCAGAGAGTTCCATGGACACATATGTCCATTTGTAGTACTAGGTTTGAGAGCTGCTGAAATAGCTTTGAACAAGCTGGGTATTAAGAAGGCTGGCGTTGCTGAGACTATTCGAGAGGATATTGTAGCTATTGTTGAGGTTAATAACTGCTTTGCTGATGGTGTTCAAATAGCGTCTGGCTGTACTCTTGGAAACAACTCCCTAATATATGCAGATACAGGGAAAAATGCTTTAACAGTGTTTAGAAGAGGTAGCAATAAGGGTATTAGAATCTATATAGATTCAGAGAGGCTTAGGGAAAAACACTTTCCAAAAGAAGCTCTAGAGCTCTTTAGAAAAGTTGTTACTGAGAAGAGGGGGACAGATGAGGAAGTAGTGAAGCTTAATAGGATATGGGAGGAAATAGGCTTGAAAATGGCTGAACTACCAGAAGAGGACTTTGTAATCCAGGTTGTTGAAGTCGTTGAAGAGCCTGAAAGAGCACCCATATTTGAGAGCATACGTTGCTCAAAATGTGGAGAACTGGTTATGGCTCCAAAGATTGTGTACATAGATGGAAAACCATATTGCTCAACATGCGCAGGTAGGGAGGTACCAGCAGTTATTGGCAGAGGCATTTCAACAGCGTTTCGCATACCATACAAAGTTGTGAAACAACTAAATACATAGGATATTGATGAGGGGCACTCAAAATGAACATCGCTACAAAAATTGCCTTGATACTAATCGTAGTGGCTATAATATCTTCACTTGTAGCATATAGCTACTTTTCGCTATCTGCAAAACCCACGCCATACACCACAATCCGTATACTTACTGTAGAGAAGACAATTACACAAACACAGTTCGTGACACTGACCTTTACAACAACACAAATAGTAACGATAGTGCCATCCCCATCTACAGTTGTGACATCTACAACCACCTCACCAATTCAAACAGCTTTTACACAAAGGCAAGGAGCACAATACATAGAGGTTGTTGATGTGCTGAATAGAAGTGTGAAGATACCTAAGAACCTCAGCAGAATTGTAGCAATTGGTCCTGGTGCGCTTAGGCTTGTTGCATACCTTAATGCAACTAATCTTCTTGTTGGTGTAGAGCAGAGTGAGTTGCAATGGGGTTGTATTGGAAGAGACTATGCTATGGCATACTGTAGCACAATTCAAAGGCTACCTGTCATAGGTCCTGGAGGGCCTAGAAACCCTCCAAACCCTGAAATGCTGATGCAGGTGAAACCACAGCTCATAGTGATGTATAGAGGGTATGTTAATCTATATCCACCTGACAGGCTTGAGGCAGAGGTTGGGGTGCCAGTTCTAGTTATAGACTATGGCACTGCTGGCTATGTGGATATAGGGTTCCTGGAGAAAGCCCTGAGATTGCTGGGCAAGGCTCTTAATAGAGATGAGAGAGCACAGCAACTGATAAGCTATATTGATTCTGTTGTACAGGATCTTTCAAATAGGGTAAAGAGTGTTAGAGAAAAACCCACTATATACATAGGCGCCATATCGTATACAGGTGCACAGCCTTTCACAGCATCGCAATCTATGTTTGCACCCCTTGTGCTACTCAATACCTCATCTATAGTAGACAATCTGAAACCTGGAGGTGGATATATACAGGTAGACTTTGAATACCTGCTGAAGAAGCAGCCTGACTACATATTCATAGATGAAAACAACTTGAATATGGTCTTAGATGATTTCTCAAAGAATAGAGATCAGTATTGCAGTCTCAATGCATTTAAAGAGGGTAGGATATTCGGTGTACTACCCTTCAACTACTATCACACAAATATTGCTACAGCATTTGCAGATGCTTATTTCATAGGCAAAGTCCTGTACCCAGGGGCATTTGCTGATGTGGATCCTATTCAAAAAGCTGATGAGATTTTCAAAGCTTTCGTTGGTAAACCCCTTTACCAGGACTTTGTTAAGAATGGGTACCAGGGCTTTGTAAACCTCAGCAACTTGTTTAAGTGTGGCTAACCCATGAATAGAATAGCAAGATTATTTAAGTTAAGAAAGCTTTTTCTAACTGTAATTCTCCTTCTTCTCCTCTTACTCATACCACTATCCATCTCTATTGGAGTGTACAGAGCTACACTACTCGATGCATTCAAACTTATGCTTGGCGACAACAGCATTCCTGTCGAAGTTAGAGCAGCACTACTACTAAGGCTTAGAAGAGTGTTAGCGTCTATTGCCATGGGAATTGTTCTAGGTGTTACTGGGACTTGTATGCAGGCAGTGCTCAGAAACCCCATGGCCTCGCCCTTCACCCTGGGCATATCTCAAGCAGCTGCTCTTGGTGTTGCTATAGCACTAATACTTGGCATTGCAGGTTCTGTGCAGTACAGAGTTACACTCATCAGCAACCCCTACATATTACCAATATTTGCATTCATTTTTTCGCTACTTCAAGTTAGTTTAATACTTGTTTTAGCGTATAGAGCTATGTTAAGCGAAAGAGCTTTAATCCTAGCAGCAATTGCTATGAGTTTTCTTTATCAAGCCATCCTCAGCCTAGTGCAATACCTGGCATTGAACGAGCTCCAGATAGCCATGGTTGTTTTCTGGACCTTTGGCGATGTTGGTAGAGTTGATTGGACTGCACTCAAGATGATCGCCATTGTTGCAGGGGTGCTAGCTATCTACTACATGATTAGATCTCTAGACCTGGATCTAATATCCCTTGGAGATGATATTGCTTACTCTAGTGGAGTGAATCCAAAGAGACTTAGGCTAGAGGCAACACTAGTAAGTGCTTTGGGGGTTTCTATGGTGACGGCTTTCGCTGGTGTGATAGCATTCCTCTGCCTAGTAGCGCCACACATAGCAAGGCTTGTTGTTGGAAGTAGCCATAGATACTTGGTACCAGCTTCAATGCTTGTAGGAGCAGCACTATTGCTAGTAGCTGATGATATTGGAAGGACTGTTGTGAGCCCCGTTATCTTGCCTGTGGGTATTGTATTATCCTTTATTGGAGCTCCATTGCTGCTCTACCTCCTTCTCAGAGGTGGTGGGTAGTGGCCTTGATAAGAATCCAAGGAGTTGAGGTTAGGTACAATAGTGTTAAGGCGCTTGATGATATATCAATGGATGTAGATGAAGGTGAGATTGTGGCTGTGCTGGGCCCCAACGGCAGTGGAAAAACAACTCTACTCAAAACCATTGACGGCATTCTGAAGCCTGTTAAAGGATCTGTATATATAGACTCCAAAAACGTTCTCCAAATGGGTAGAAGGGAAGCTGCAAAGCTTGTGAGCTTCGTACCTCAGCACATAAACATGGTTCAAGGTGTGAAGGTAATTGATTTTGTAGTGACTGGCAGAAAGCCCCATATAGACTTTGCGCCAACGACTAGAGACATAGAGCTGGTTCTGAAATATCTAAGATATGTTGATGCAGAGCACTTGGCTGACAGAGATATCATAGAACTAAGTGGCGGAGAGTTTCAGAGAATACTCATAGCAAGAGCCCTTGTTGCAGAACCGCGCATAATCCTCTTAGACGAACCAACAGCTAATCTAGACATAAAGTATCAGATAGCAATACTCAACCTCATAGCAAAGCTTTCAAAAGAGAAGAAGCTCACAGTAGTGATGTCTCTACACGACCTAACCCAAGCCTATAGATATGCAGAAAAAGCTATTTTTCTAAACAATGGCAGGGTGCACGCCATGGGAAAAATCGAAGAAGTTATGAATGAAGAGGTTATAGAGATAGTTTATGGAGTAAAAGCCAAGGTAATGCCAAACTTGAGAGCAGTAATACCAATTACCTGACTCCTTTACAACTAAAAGCCTTGTTTTTAAGGTTGGAGGGAGTTAGATGCATTACTAAGACCCATCCTTCCCCTTCATATGCACAACCCTATAAAAAGAATATCGATGGAGAAGCTGATCACCATTTTAAAGTAATTGTAGTTTTTTGTGCATATCTATAAACTTAATCCTTGTTTTCGCTAACAAAAATTAACGCATCACAAACCCATTATTGGATGACACACAGAGGCACAATCCCGCTAACGAAACTATAGGATATTCATAGATATCACTGAGTACCATTAGCAGGGAAACGCGCTAAGTGGCTAGTGGCAAGCTTCTGTGGTGAGGGGTGGGGGTAACGTGGTAAGTCGTTTGCCAGGTAAACAATATATTTGTGGCTAATCACAGAGCTTAGCTAGTGGTGAACGCTAAGAGTTATAAGCTTGCGTTTAAGGTATTGTTGGTTGGTGTTATCATGGTTTTGGTGTTTCGTGTGAAGCTACCACTCCCTTCGTCTCTATATAGAGATGTTAATCTTGTTGCAGATCCCATTGGGTTTGATGAGAGTTCTTCTCTGTGGCTTTACAGGCTTAATCCTGTTAAAGCTGCTAGAGTCGGTCTTCAGAAAGCCTTATCTATTCTAGATGGTGTGGGGGTTTATGTTCCTGATGATGTGAAAAATGCTATAGCTTCTCTTGAGAATAGCGATGTTGATGTGTATTTTGTTTTAGAGACTCCCGATATAGTTGTTTACACTGATTCTAAGTCTCTTTTGCATGGGCTTAGGGAAAGGAATTTGGCTGTGTTTGATAGGGGTAGTGGTACTCTTAGGATTAGACCAATAGATTTTCACAAGGTGCTGGAGTTTGTAGAGGCTAGGGGGTTTCGGTATAGGCTTGGTTTTGAGCTGAACTACAAAGCTTCTTTTGATGCTAAGCTAGGGGTCTCCCTAAGAGATTATCAGCGAGAGGCTTACAGCTCCTGGGCTAGGGGTGGTAAAAGAGGTGTTGTGGTGCTACCTGTAGCAGCCGGAAAAACTGTAGTTGCTTTAAAGGCTATAGAAGAGCTTGCTGTAAAGACTCTGGTTCTTGTTCCAACAATAGACTTGATGCACCAATGGTTTGAAAACATTGTAAAGCTGCTATCCATTCCCCCTAGTAAGGTGGGGCTTTTTGGTGGTGGTAAGAGGGAGGTAAATGAAGTAACCATAATGACTTACGACTCTGCAAGTACAAATCTTGAGAACACCCCAACTTTCTTTGGCTTGGTGATAGCTGATGAATGTCACCATGCAGTAAGCCCAAGCTATAGAAAGGCTTTGGAAAACATTACAGCCCCCTACAGGCTAGGGCTTACAGCAACTCCTTATAGAAGTGATGGATTGCATAAGTACTATGAGAAGGTCTTGGGCCCCATAGTCTTCTCTCTTGAGAGCAGTGTTCTTCAGTCTAGAGGGTATTTAGCTAGGCATAGGGAGGAGAGAATTTACGTGGCTTTGTCTGAGGAGGAGTATAGGGAGTATAGGAGGCTTATGAAAATATACCTAGACTTTTGCAAAAAAGCTTTTCCAAATGTTAAGAACCCTAAGGAGAGGTTTAGAAGAGTTTTGGAGCTAGCTTCAAAAAGTCAGGAAGCAAGAGAGGCTTTGAGGGCTAAGCATAGGGCTAGGAAGATAGCTTTGAGTAGTGAGGCTAAGATAAGAGTTGTTGAAGAGCTTCTTAATAAGTATGGAAGTGAAAAGGTGTTGATATTCTCTCGCTATACAGATATTGTTAGAGAGATTTCAAGAAGGTTTCTAATACCAAGAATACTTCATGACACTCCTGAAGATGAGAGAAAAGAGTGCTTAAAGTTGTTTAGGGAGGGTAAGGTAAGGGTGCTTGCTACAGCCATGGCACTGGACGAGGGTGTTGATGTACCTGACGCATCTGTGGCTATAGTGATAAGTGGTACTGGTTCTCATAGGGAGTATGTGCAGAGACTAGGCAGGATTCTTAGGCCTAAGGATAGAGAAGCTGTGCTGATAGAGATTATTACGAAGAGAACTGAAGAGCCTTCTCTGGCTAGGAGAAGGAGGAGGTTTGAGCTTTTTGAGGAGGGCTGAGCTCTCTTGACTTATGGCAGGAGAAATCTTAGGCTTGAGTTCTCCGGTGGAGGAGGGGCAAAGCCTCTTTATCTAAATACTGTAGAGCATAGGGAGCTTGTTGAAGAAGTTATAAGGTTTTATAGGGCTTGTGAGGGGAAGAGGCAGGGTGATATTGATTGGGAGGAGCTGAGGATAATAGTAGGTGATGACAGACTCTATAAAGCTTTTAGAAAGGTTATGGCTCATTTCTACAGAGCTTCTCAACCAAGAAAGCCTCCTGCTGATTTAAAGCTGCTTAGACTAAAGATATTTCAGTTTGTAAACACAAGGTTTGGGGGCTATGTGCCTCAGGAGAAGAGGAAGGAAGCTTTAGAGGAGATAGAGAAAGAGTTAAAGCTTGGTGTTGATATAGATGAGGTTTTGTGGAGTGATGACGTAAATGAACTTGTTTTGAATAGAGTGGCTGAGCCTTCTGTAGAGGGAGTTGTTAAGGTGTTTAACTTTGAGACAATAGATACAGTGTGTGTGAACTCCTCTAAGCTTGTTTTAGAAGTTGGAAGAAGTGAGAAGGTTTTAAGCAGCATTGTAAGAGCTGTTGGCATGTTTTCTAAACTCTATGGACTTGTATACGATATGAGGTATTCTAGAGGTGTTTTGAGGATTAGTGTTGAGGGTCCTAGAAGCCTATTTAGAAGACCTACAGCATACGGCTCAAGGCTCTCTCTTCTCATACTAAAACTTCTTGACCTCCTTTACACAGCTAGGTATTGGCGTGTTAAGGCTTTAATGCACGTTGGTAAAAGAGTTATAGAGGTAGAACTTCTCTCACACAGATTAAAACCACTTATAGGCATTGGAAAGCATGTGGAGGTGAAGCAGGTTTTTGATAGCTCTATTGAGGAGTACATATTTAGAGTGCTAAAGTCTATGGGGGTGGATATTAGGAGAGAAGAGGAACCCATAGCCCTAGGGCAGCTAGTATACCTACCAGACTTCAAGATATATAGAAATGGGAAAGTGTTCTATGTGGAGGTTGCTGGATACTGGAGGAAAGAGTATGCTGAGAAAAAAGCTTACAAGCTGTATGAAATCTCAAAACTATTGAATAATCTCATAGTGATTGTCGATAAAAAGCTAGAGCCCTTTTTCAAGAAGTTGCGCATACCAATATTATATTACACCCTGGTTTATGGAAAACCCATGCTTCCATATAGAAAGATACTAGATATAATAGATAGTAAAGAATAGAATATAAAACATGGCTATACATACCATTGCTCAAAACAACTATCTTGAAGTAGAGAAATACATAATAATGACTGTACTATTTAACATTTTTAGTTAATTTGTTTTAGAAAACAGTATAGAGATTTGTATAATGTGATAGTGAAGACCTTGAAATCCTCAAATACCGTAATGACACTATAGTAATGATGAGGAGTTAGCTATTTTAAAATGTGTGTCGCTTCCATGGTATATACCTCCCTCTTATGGGTACTTCATAACCGCATCTAGGGCACCTATACTTCTCTCCATTCCTATCTAGATTGAATTCCCATACCCTGTACCACCTCCTATATATCAGCATCTTGCCGCATTTTGGGCATTTTGTAGACTCTAGTTCTGGGTTATTGATGTTCCCTATGTAGATGTATTCAAGCCCCTCTTTCTTAGCTCTCTGCGCAATTGCAAAGAGCTTCTCCATTGGTGTTACTGGTTCTCTCCACTTATGTGCAGGGTAATATCTGTTTACATGTAGAGGTATTTTCTCCCCCAGTATATTGAGATGATTATCTATAATCCACTCTACACATTCATCAAAATCGTTTGTGTTGGTGACTACAAGGTAAACCATCTCCACATGTCCACCCATGTCCAGAACAGCCTTGGCATTTCTATACACAATTCTGTGATCTATGTTTGGCAAGGCTTTCTTTATTTTTGGGCACCCCTTGATATCAATGCTCCATCCATCATAACCCACTTCAACAAGAGCTTTTACTGCTTCTAGAGTCTGATACCCATTGGTGACAATCATTAGGTAGAGACCACTACCCCTAATCACCTCTGCTAGATCCAGTAAATAGTCAAAGTTTACTGTAGGTTCATTGAAACTTGCACTAAAACCTTCATCACCTGTTCTAATAGCTATTCTGAAGAGGTTCTCTGGAGGGATATGCTCATCATCTTCTCTTGGAGGTCTAAAACTTAAGTGATGATTCTGGCACCAAGGGCAATAAAAATTGCATCCCCAAGTGGAGAAGGTAAGAGCAGTACTATTAGGCCAATAGTGAAAAAGAGGTTTAATCTCTATAGGTCTGCTTTCTACAGCACTAATCCTACCATACCCAACATGCTTTAATACCCCACCAACATTCTTATAAGAACCGCATAGACCAACCCTACCCTCTAAAATAACACATCTCCTCTCACATACAAGACATTGAACACCATTGTCAATAGCCTTCCACAGCCTAGCATCCCTAGTAACAGGCAACACGCCTGGAACCAGATCTAATCCCAAAACCATGTCTCTCAGCACCTAATCTTAGCTAAGAAAGTTAAAAACCATAAAAAGAGATCTCAAAAAAGAACACACAAAATCAGTGTAAGCACCATTTTTCAAAACTTATAGACGATAACCAAAAGCTTGATAATTTCCAAAACTTTAAAACCTTTGCACAACATCGGCACACATCATAGCACTGAGAAGTATTTAGAAGAAATATTCATAAAAATCGCTTCAAATCCTTGACAAAGCCTTTGCCAATGAATTGAATTGTTTTGGGTATCTGGTTAGCGAAAAAGTGTAAGTTGCTTGCCGGAAAATGGTAATTTATGCAGTTGTATATCTGCTTAATCATGCTTATTTCTATAAAAGCTTTTTAAACCCTGGTATATCTTAAGCTAAATCTCTTGGTGTTGTTAATTGTTTTGGTGAGGCGTATTGTATATCTTATAGATGTGAGGAGATGTGTGCAAATCGAGAAAAACATCCACATAAGTAATGTAGAGCAGTTTGAGGAAATGGTTTGGAAAAGGCTTGGTCTAGAACATAGTTATGATTTCTGAGGTGAGCCATTCGATGAATGTAGCTATTTGGAACCCTAGTTTGGAGGCTGTTTCTAGGGATGTTATTGAGAGGATTCAGCTTGAGAGATTGAGGGAGGTTGTGCACAGGGTTTATAACAACAACTATCACTATAGATTGAAGATGAAGGAGAGGGGGGTGAAGCCAGAGGACATAAAAACATTAAAAGACATAGAAAAACTCCCATACACAACAAAAGAAGACCTAAGAGTAACTCAACCCTTTGGCTACCTTGTAACCCCCTTTGAAAACATTGTAGAAGTTCATGGAACGTCTGGTACTACAGGAGAGCCTATATTTGTCTACTATACTAATATTGATATAGAGAACTGGGGGGAGATAATGGCAAGGAGCCTTGCAGCAGCAGGGCTAACTAAAAGAGATGTTCTCCAGATAACGCCTAGCTTCAGCCTCTTTACAGGAGGCTTTGGCTTTTACTATGGAGCCAGGAAAATAGGAGCAATGGTAGTTCCCATAGGACCAGGATATTCAAAGAGGCAAATATATGTAATGCAGAAATTGGGTACAACAATGCTGGCAGGAATAGCTAACTATGCTATTAGGCTTGCTGAAGTTGCTTTTGAAATGGGTGTAGATCCATCAAAAGACACGAAAGTCAGGAAGGGCGTATTTGGAGCCGAGATGTGGAGCGACTCACTAAGAAAAAAAATAGAGAGTATATGGAATATGGAAACCTATGATATATATGGAATGGCAGAGCTCTACGGTCCTGGCACCGCCATTGACTGTCAATATCACAGCGGTCTTCATGTTTGGGAGGATCATTTTGTTGTTGAGGTTGTTGATCCTAGGACTGGGGATGTGCTTGAGCCTGAGGAGAAGGGGGAGCTTGTGTTTACAACACTAACAAAAGATGCAATGCCACTCATAAGGTATAGAACAAGAGACATATCGAGAATACTAGACCAAAAACAATGCGACTGCGGAAGAACACACAAAAAGATAGATAGAATACAGGGCAGAACAGACGACATGTTCATAATAAACGGAGTAAACATATGGCCAACAGCAATACAGGAGGTGCTACTAGGAGAACCTCTTATCGCACCCCACTTCCAGATCGTTATTGACAGAGAGAACGCTATGGATAAACTAATTATTCAGGTAGAGTCCAAAACTAAGTTATCAGAAGAAGATAAAAAGTTGCTAGCCAAAAAGCTAGCATATGACTTGAGAGAGGTGATAATGGTTTCACCAATTGTTGAAGTTGTTGATCCAGGGACTCTACCCAGGTTTGATGGGAAGCCAAGGTATGTAATTGATAAGAGGGTGCTTTAAGAATTTGCCTAGAGTCAGAGGAAAACACAATATTCTAGGTGAGCCCAACACAACTGTTTTACTCTTGGGTAATGAAGCTATTGCTAGAGGAGCTATGGAATATGGAATAGGTTTTGCTGCAGCATATCCTGGGACACCCTCTAGCGAGGTTGTTGAAACCCTTAGCTCTGTAGCAAATGAATTGGGAATATATGTTGAGTGGAGTGTTAATGAGAAGGTTGCTTTTGAAAGTGCATATGCAGCAGCTATGAGTGGAGTGCCTAGCCTAACAGCTATGAAGCATGTGGGGCTAAATGTGGCTGCAGATCCCCTCATGACCAGTGCTTATACTGGTGTTGAAGCTGGGTTCATAATAGTCACGGCTGATGATCCATATATGCATAGTAGTCAGAATGAGCAGGATAATAGGTGGTATGGGCTTCATGCATATATACCTGTACTAGAGCCTTGCGATCCGCAAGAGGCTAAGGATCTTACATACATAGGGCTAGAACTTTCTGAAAAACTCCATCACCCATTCATACTGAGAAGTGTTACAAGGGTTAGCCATGTTAGAGCCCCTGTAAAGCTAGGTATAATGAGGGGCTCTAGAGCCATAGGTTCATTTCCGAGAAATCCTGGCAGATGGACAGTTATACCTGAGAATGCTAGGAAGATGAAGCTGAGACTCTTGGAGAAGTGGAGAGTTATTGAGAGTAACCTAAGTGAATTGCCTTACAATAGGATTGAAGGTGATGGCAAGGTGCTTATTGTAGCATCTGGCATAGGCTATGCATACACCTCTGAAGCTGTAGAGACCCTTGGTGTAGAGGCTAAGGTGCTCAAAATTGCTTCACCTGTTCCCTTACCCAAGAAGCTTGTTGAAAAAGCTGTGGAGGGTGTTGAGAAAGTGCTTATCATAGAAGAGTGCGACCCTGTCGTAGAGCTCCAGCTAAAGGCGTTACTAAAAGATATGGATTTGAGAGTTGAGGTATATGGAGAGAACTTACTTGGCAGAAGAGGTGAACTAACATTAGATAGGGTGTTAGAGTCTATGGCAAAGGTGTTCAAGGTTCCATGGTCTATACCAGAACTTATCAAACCCCCTATAGAGCCTCCGCCAAGACCCCCAATACTGTGTCCTGGCTGTCCTCATAGAGCAACTTTCTATGTGCTGAAGATGGCTAGTAAGAGACTTAAAGTAGACCCCATATATAGTGGAGATATTGGGTGCTATAGCCTAGGGATACAACCTCCATTTAATGCACAGGATGTGATAATAGAGATGGGGGGTAGCATAGGACTTGCAAACGGCTTTGCACACACAGTTAAGGAGAGACCTGTTGTTGCAATTATAGGTGATTCAACATTTTTCCATGCAGGGCTCCCACCACTCGTAAACGCTATCTATAACAGAGCTCCTATGCTGATAATAGTGTTAGACAACGAAACTACGGCCATGACAGGCTTTCAGCCACATCCAGGAACAGGTGTAAAAGCAGATGGCTCACCAGGCAAGAGAGTGTGTATAGAATGTATTGCAAAGGTCATGGGTGCTGATTATGTGGATGTATTTGATCCATACAATGTGAGAACGGCTCTCGAAGCCGTTGAGAAAGGATTCAAGGTTGTTATGGCTGGTGGTGTAGCTGTTTTAGTTGCTAGAAGAGAATGCTCATTAAATGCTGCTAGAAGTGGCAGGCTTAGTGGTGTTTATCAGGTGGACACACTAAAGTGTATAAAGTGCATGCTATGCCTCAATGAACTTGCATGCCCAGCTATAAAAGTTGAAAAAGGTTTTCCAAAGGTTGTAGAAAATCTTTGTGTTGGGTGTGGAGTATGCAACGAGATATGCCCAGTCAAGGCATTTTCAAAGATAAGGTAAATATTGTTATAGTTGGTGTTGGGGGTCAGGGTCTTATAACATTTGGAAGAGTTTTGGGAGAGGCATGCATTAGAAGAGGAATTGATATTAGGATAGCTGAAACCCATGGTATGTCTCAAAGGGGTGGTGCTGTAGAGGTATTTGTTAGAATAGGCTATGGAGTTAGAGCACCTCTTGTTTCGCCAGGACAAGCAGATTATGTAGTTGCTACAGAGGTTTTAGAGGCATTGAGAGGTGTAAGATATTTGAAAAAGTGTGGCTGGATACTTATAAGCGATATTATTCTTCCACCCCCCTTAGCGAAGAATGTACCCCTGCCTGAAGACATTATCACAGCCTTGAAAAAGTTGCCAATCAATGTGATTCAAGTACCTGCAGATGCTATTGCAAGAAAAGTAGGGGATGTTAGGACAATGAATATGGCCATGCTTGGAGGGCTAGTAGCCTTTATAGAAAGCCTCTTGCCAATAGAGGTTGTTGCAGAGGTTATTGAGAATATGCTTGGATATATCAATAAAGAAGCTTTTCTGATGGGATACGAAGAGGTTAAGAACAAAAAATCTGACAACACCTCTACAAATAACAAAATTTGCTTAGATAAATAAGAATTACTTTTACCTATAGCATTTCCTCGTTAATGGAACTATAGATATTCACAAACACTATCAAGCACCGTTAGCGGAGTTGCATCTCTATGCAGGTTCGCTAACCTCACCCACACCCCATGGATAAGTTTTTGAGTTGCTGCAGTAGTTGTGTAGTGTGTTTGTGATGCACTAAACTTTTGTTAGTGGAAAACAAGGGGTCAAAATTTACATGTTATTCAGACTAACCGCAAAATCACTTCAAACCTGTAACAGATTTGAAGAGATCTGTAGATGTCCTTTATCTTCCCTTTGCCTCTTCAGGCGAGGCCTTTTTCAGTTATTAGCAGGTTTTGTGAATATGGGTACTTGGAGAGCGGTGAGTATTATTAAAGAGATGCTAAAACCTTTTTAAGCTGTTCATCGTTATAGGTTGCAACCAGACACCCAATCCTCTTCTCACTGTCTATTTCGATATCGAGTGCATCCCTAAGGTTTTCTGAACATTCTATAGCTTTTGCCCCCAGGGCTGTTGCTATCCTTAAAGCTGCTGCAACATCGACATTCCTAAGCTTAGCCCTAGCATCTATGAATACCTCTGCGTTTCCAAGCCCGACATAGACTATATCGAGAGCGGCGCTACCTAAAGATCTTATGGCCAGTCTCTTTGTGTGGCTAGAGGCATATTTGAGTAATGGTTTGTAAGAATTCTCATTCTCAAAATACCCCAGCATTATTGGGGCTGGTTGTGCTCTTCTACTATACTGCCTACCCCCAAGCACCTCAACAAGTCCATCCCTATAAACGTAGGTCACATCTCTAAACACCTCTGCTACAATAGCTAACTCAACATCCCTTACCCTAGCACCTTTTTTATAAGGGGCTATAGCTAGTGATATAGAGGCCCATGGTATTTCGTAGGCAAAGTTTGTACTACCATCAACAGGGTCTATAACAGCAATCCATTTTGGGTTTTTCGAAATCAAGAGCCCCGTTTCCTCACTAAGGAAAGCAACCTCGCCTAGCACTTGAGCTAAGCACTTCTCTACAATTCTCTCTGCTTCAACATCGAAACTCTTTGACACATCTCCAAAAGGATTTTGCCCAACAACATCGTAGCTTACAGACGAAGACCTCAAATATGCTCTCACGCTCTCTACACAATTCAAGATCTCTCTCCAGAGCCTCATAAAAATCACACAGAAAGCTTTTTGATTTTTGAAGAGTAAAAATGTTTTCATATTTTCAACAGCTATGTAAATATAGCTTGACTTTTGCAATACAAGTATTTATATAGGTCTCTGCAATTGGGTATGTTGAGGCTCTAAGCAATGAATAGTTCAGGCAGTTTTGAAGGGGTTCTCATAGTTAGTTTTGGAGGTCAGTATACGCATCTCATAGCTAGAAGGGTTAGGGAGCTCAATGTCTATAGTGAGATTGTTAGCTATTCAGAGGTTTCTCAGAAGCTCATTGACGAGCTGAGGCCCAGGGCTGTGATACTATCTGGAGGGCCTAGCAGTATATATGCTGAGAATGCTCCGAGGGTTGATAGCTGGTTACTTGAACTCGGCTTGCCTGTGCTAGGGATTTGCTATGGGCATCAGCTGATAGCTTCTATGATAGGTGGTAGGGTTGAGAGGGGGCTTGGGGAGTATGGTAAAACGGAGATAGAGATCATGTCCACGGATCCAATCTTCAGTGGTTGGAATAGCAAAGAAATTGTTTGGATGAGCCACAGAGACTATGTAGCTACGCTTCCCGAGGATAAGGCAGTTATACTTGCAAGATCTGTAGAAACAGGGTACATAGCAGCATTTAGGCTTAGAAATAGACCTGTCTATGGTGTTCAGTTCCATCCAGAAGTTATCCACACTCCAAAGGGTAGAAAGCTTCTAGAGAACTTCGTCATAGGTATTGCTAAAGCGCAGAGAAACTGGGTTTTAGGAAACATAATAGATACTATTGTTGAGGAACTTAGGAAAACACTACCACAAGGTGAGAAGGTGTTGTGCGCTGTTAGTGGTGGTGTAGACTCAACAACAACAGCGTTACTGCTTAAAAAGGCTGTGGGGGATAGGCTGGTAGTTGTATTTGTAGATCATGGGCTCTTGAGAGAGGGTGAGGCTGAGGCAGTTTTAAACATGCTAAGAAACCTAGGGCTAAACCCGATATACATAGACTCTTCAAAGGAGTTTCTCAGAGCATTAAAAGGTGTAAAAGACTGTGAAGAGAAGAGGAGGATCATAGGTGAGCTCTTTGCAAAGATATTTAAAGATATTGCAGAGAGTGATAAAGATATTAAGTGGCTTGCCCAAGGAACGACATATCCAGATGTAATTGAGAGTGGCTTTGCTCCTGGGGCAGATAAAATCAAGAGTCATCATAATGTAGCTGGTTTGCCAAAGTGGCTAGGACTCAGAGTTGTAGAGCCCTTGAGGTATTTGTATAAGGATGAGGTTAGGAGAATAGCCATTGCTCTAGGAGCTCCAGAAGACTGGGCCTATAGACACCCATTCCCAGGACCAGGTCTAGCAGTGAGGATAATAGGGGAGGTAACAGAGGAGAAGTTAAAAATAGTGAGAAAAGCTTCAAAGATAGTTGAGGAAGAACTCGTGAAAACAGGTCTTTATAGAAGAGTTTGGCAAGCCTTTGCTGTTGTTGGTGAGGATAGGTGGGTGGGGGTCGAGGGTGATAAGAGAGCTGTTGGCTACATTGTGACAATAAGAATTGTAGAGAGCGAAGATGGCATGACTGCAGATTGGAGCAGAGTGCCTTACGATGTTCTAGAGAAAATTGCTAGCAGGATAACCAGAGAGATACCAGAGGTCACAATGATCACCTATGCAGTAACATCAAAACCTCCTTCAACAATAGAGCCCTGCTAAACATGAACCGAGCCTAAACATATTAAAAATAAAAATTAAAAAACTTAAATTACATTGACTAAAAGGATAAAGAGGAAGAGAATCATGGCGCGCAGCAATTATAAATTCAAGTAAGACATGAACAGTATACGACTAACTCTAAATAGCGAGATGTCTAACAACTGCTGACGGTTCCCCGCTATAAGTGGCGAGAGCTCTGCACCCACTAGGGCTCTCCCTCATCTATCAAGAGCTCCTCACGGGCGCGGCATCATGGTTTCAGGCTCTGTGGCTATCTCCAGGAAACGCAGGGGTTCAGCTCTCATATAATTTTATATAACTAGATGTGTTTTCATTGCATCATCTCTTTTCCCCTGCATCCCGCTCGGGTTTTCATCGGGCTTGGGGGCGTTTAGGGCCACCCCAGAGACCCCACATCTTGAGTGTTTCGATATGAATTTCTTGTATAGGTTTATTGTTGCTGTAACATCTCTATCTCCTACGAAGCCGCATTTCCTGCATCTCAGTATTCTATGCTTATTTTCAGCGAGTTTCTTGCCACACCTAGGGCACTTCGAAGAAGTTCCCCTGGGATTAATTTTAACTACCTCTATACCCCTCTCCCTAGCCTCGTACTCTATGCAGAACTGTATTCTGCGGTAGATCCATAGACCAAGCCTCTTATTAAATCTCTTACCCTTCTTGTTGTTCTCCCTCAGCTTATCTAAATCCTCTAAGGCAATTATTGAGCTGCGTTTTGATGCTAGCTCTGCTACTAAATCCCCCACCTTGTGGGCGTAGTCCCATGAGATGTTTCTTATCTTCTCGCCATGCCTATCAACAGCCTTCTTAACACCCTTGATGAATCTCCATGACCTTGGGTACCTCTTCTGAGTCCTCTCAACCCAGATCCTGTGGGTCAAAACCTTTCTCAATGGTGTCTTAAACCTCTTCAATCCAAGTAGTTTACCATCGAGAGTGAGTACTGCTATTGTTATATTGTCGAAGTTTAGGTCAATGGACATAACTGTCCTGGGCTTCAACGGTTTAACAGCTTTCTTAAAGTATATCGAGACCCAGAAACCACTTCCATCACACTTCACTACCATTTCGTAGTTGCTCCAACTCTTAAACTTCTCAACCCTCTCACTAGATGCTACCAGCTTTAACCTAGCCTCGTAGTCGCTGTGGAGCTTCAGCGTCAGGGTCATGCTGTCTAAGTCTAATCTATAGTCGTACCTATCTATTCTAGCACTCAGCCTCCTGAGAGTTGGTTTTCTCTCATTTTTACTCCTAGCCGATTTTACTACACTCTCAGCATATACATATATCTCTTTAGTGTGGTGTGCTCTAAAACCCAGGGAAACCAAGTCATTATAGAATAGCCTGTGTAGCTTCCTCTTAGACAACCTATCATTAATGCTCCAAATCCTGTCAACAACCATTTGAACTGCATCACGGTAGAGCCTCAGAAACTCTAGCAGATGGTCATAGCCACCCTCGGGAAGAGCCCTCACCCTAAGAGCCTCTATAACAACGGGCTCTCCACCCCTCACAGAGTAGCTCACCTACATACCTATATACTAGAAATGCTTATAAGAATTTCTATCATTTTCGGTTATTGGTGATAGCATGACTAGATTCATATATGCTGAGTGCTCTGTGATAAAGTATAGGGGTGGGACAGTAGTCCTATACCCATTGGCGGAGTACCAGCCCGAAGTAAAGCCACTGCACAGCAAAAGAGTTCACGTAATAATAATAGCAAAAGAGTAGCATCAAAACACATAAACCTATATGAAACTCAAAACAGCTACGATAGGCAGCCTCATGGCATTGGACTTGATAGGTGCCTATGACTCCAGAGAGATACCAAAAATCCCTGTGGGTGAGGTGGAAGTCCCTAGATGCTCATCCTCGTCAATTTATGTTTGCTTATTGCAGCTAGGGCAAATGTAAATGCGGGTAACAAGGGTTTTTCGCAAAGAGTGTTGATATTGAGTATTTTGATTACTTTAGGGATTCTAGTACAAAGCCTTTACCTGGCAATATCTCTACTCTGAAGGCTGTTCTTGCATGATTTGTCATTCTCATCTTCTTTATTATCATATACCTGGCAACTTCTTTTGTACTTTCCACATCATCCATCCATAAATAGAATACTCCATCCGCTATGTGCTCTAAGCCAAAACCGAATGTGGATTTAGTAGTCATAGCATATTGGCTTACTAGGTAGGTAGTAACATTATCTCTATGTGCGGCTATTTTCAAATCGTAGCTATATTTTCTAGCCATGGCTGGTTTATCAGCCCAGAAAGCACTCATAGAATCTATAATTAGTCTGACGTGTCTCACAGGGCTCTTTATACCCTCCTTTAATACCCCCAGAATCTTATAGGCCTCCTGTATCGCAGCTGTTAGCGTTTGAACATCAAGTGCTGCAAATCTTCTTTTCCTAGCTGTTTCTACATCGGTTGGAATTGCTTCACTCATTTGCCTTGCAACCTTCAGAAGTCCAAATATATCTATTACCACTATGTTAGGGATCTCGCCAAGTTCTTTAGTGCTTGAAATATCATATATCTTATACTGTTCAAAGTCCATTCCAAAGAGCTTTGCTTGTCTTATCACATCTCTGAACTCAGCCTCTGTAGTAACGTAAACCACGGGATCCCCTACCCTAAGCCCAGCCCATGCAAAATGCATGCAAAGAATGGATTTTCCAGTACCGGGCTCACCTGTTATAGCTACCCAAGAACCCTTTGGAACCCCACCTTCGAGAGCCTTATCAAGCTCTGGAACACCTGTTGAAATTCTAGTGATATCCTTTTCAATTCTGCTTTTTGCTACTGTTGTAGGCTTCTTTTCTCTTTCCTCTAGGGATTTAAGCTCCTTCTCTATTTCTAGAAGCTCTTCGTTACTGATTTCAATCCCCTTATCACTCATTTTCTACACAAAAACATATAGTGTAATTTGGTTTATAAATACTGAGAAATCTGAGGGGGTTCAGCTCCCATATAACTTCATGTGGTTTGATGTTTTTCATCGCATCATCTCTATTCCCCTGCACCGCTCCTTGGGTCTGCATCCGCCTTAGGGGCGTTCAGAGCCGCCCCAGGGACCCCACATCTTAGGCTGCTGCCCTTGGGGAGAGCCCTTGAGGCTCTTTGCCCCTCACAGGGAATCTCATCAAGATGCCTAACAATGTCAAACCTTATAAACCTTTATGAAACTCGAAACAGCTGCGAAAGGCAGATACTAATTAAGGTCATGAGTTTTGAGGAGGGATAGAAAACAAGAGATAGATTTTAATGCATTGATAGATGCTGCTTATGATTATAGGTTTTTGTTAGCGAGAGGGTATAGCTATTCACAAGCACTAGATGTAGTAGCGCAACGCTATATGCTGAACAGATATGGGAAGTTGTTGCTCTTTAGATGTGTTCATAGCATTACATATGTCTATGAAACTCTCAAGAAGATTACATGTAAGTGTGTGGATTACTCGTCTTACGGGTTGCTAGTGGTAGATTTCTACAACATTTTGTTGACAGTGATAGCGTTGCTAGAGAATAGTGATGTGTTTTTATGTGACGACTGCCTTATAAGAGATTTGAGAGGCTCTAAGTTGAGATCAGGCGAAAGAACCTTTTTAACAGAAAGCTACAACATCTTGGCAAACATTTTTCAGCAATGCAATTCTTTCAGAGAAATTGTAATAGTGGGTGATAAAAATGTTAGCCACAGTTTGGAAGACATAAAGAGCTTTGCTAATATGCTGAGCAGCAGGCTGAAAGAAGTGAAAGTCACATGTGTACTATCAACAAAACCTGATGCCACAGCAATAAGCTATGCACAAATGGAGAACTCTATTATAGCATCAACAGATTCAGTGATTATTGAAAAAAGCCGTAAAATACTACCATTAACAACATTAATACTTAATCAAATAAAGGTAAAACCCCTTCTAGACTTTTCACAATTATTCGGTCTTTCGTGCCCTACTTGTCTCCAAAATTCCTAAACTGCCATAGATTAGCATCGCCATAGCTATAGAGAGAGGAACACTTATCGCCAAAACAGAAAATGCATCGCAACGATATGAATCTGGACAAGGCATGTAAATAAAGGATGGTGGAATTACATAATGCTTGCTATGACTAAATTCATTTAAATCATAGAATAGACCTGCACCATAGGAGTATAACCCCAGTACAGCAATTGCTACAATTACCAGTACCTCACTTAGGGACTTACTGAAATCTTTAATAAATAGTGATGCTAAAAGCAGCATCAAACCGCCATAGAAAGCATAGGATAGAAAAGATCTCTGTACAATAAATGACTGTGAATAGAATCTCATAGGTAAAAACATTGAGGAGAAATATATGGAAATAAGCGGCAAAGCTATAACTATTGCTAAGACATACTTAACAATCCTGAGCATAGTGTTAAACACCATCTCTAGTAGCTATGAGATAATATCCAGCACTAGACATCTAAAAGCTTTAATTAATTATATAAAATTATATAAAATCTCTTTTAAAATGGGCCCGCGGGGATTTGAACCCCGGACCACCCGGTTATGAGCCGGGCGCTCTACCTGGCTGAGCTACGGGCCCCAGCATAGCTATGTTATTGATGTCTTGGGTTTATATACTTTATTGTGTTGCTTAGAGCATTGCTGCCTATTAGCTTATAAACTTGGTTAAGTTATCACTAATGCTATGCATTGTAAACAGCTACTGAAGGTACTTTTATTATGTGGAAATTTATTAGATATGGTAAAGCAAATCCTCTAGACAACAACATAGTTGTTGTGGGCTTCCCTGGAATGGCGTTAGTAGGAAAAACTGTTGCGTTGCAGCTCATAAAAGCGTTAGATGCAGAACTATATGGTGTTATTTATGGTACTAAGTTTCCTGCGCATCTTATTGTGGAGTCTGATGGCATGGGTGAAATAAACAATGTTGCGTTGTACTATGCTAAAGCTAACAGCGTAGGGGTCTTCATAGCGACAGGTAGTGCACAACCTGCATCTGATGTTGATCAACATTCATTGAGCTACTTCCTCATAAAACAATTGAAAAGATACAATATAAAAGAACTCATCGCAGCCGCAGCCTATGTTTCAGACGTGGTTGTACCTAATCGCAAAGTGCTTGTCGTTGGAAACAATATTGATGTTTTAAAGAAATATGTTGAACATGGCGCCACACAACTAAATGAGGGTGTGATAAGTGGTCTGAATGGAATTGTAGTAGGATGGGCAAAGATTTTCAATATAAATGCTGTGTGTCTTCTTGGGGAAACTTGGAGAAGTATTGTTGAACTTAATTATATTGATTACATAGCATCAAAGCTCGTTTTGGATGTAATCAATAAGGTGTGGAATCTCGGCATAGATACAAAGGAGCTTGAGGAAAAGGGTAGAGGTGTTGAAAGAGAAGTTGAGCTCATTCTAAAAAGCTTTACTCAGCCAAAAGAGGAGGCAAAGGGAGAAAAGAGACCATACTACATCACATAAGGCCTTAGCTACTCAATACCAGTTGAATAAAATACTGATGCTATTAATGTTACTGTAAAACTGCTTCTACAATTTTTTCTCGGTATTTCTTAAGAAAGTCCTTGTACATGGCTATACTTCTGGTTTGTAAAGGATCAAAGCCAAGTTTGTTAGCTATTTTGACTGAAGTTAGCCCTGCTATTAACGAGCCCTCCAAGTATCTCTCCATGACATTGCCTTCTAACTTAAGGTAAAATACTTCAAAACCTACACTCTTTAAGTAGTCAGCATAGAAATCTAATAAGAGGTTTTCATAGCTTATGTCAGAATTTATCACTATAGCCTTTCCATGCATTTCCTTCCTTTCCCACCCAACAATATCGTTATGAAATAGCTCTGGTGCTATTTCTACTTTAGCAGGCATCTTAGCATTTTCATTAAGCTCATTCTTAAACCTTGTGGCTAATGGTGCAAATCTCGTAGTAGAGACTATGAGGGGAAGCCTGGAATTGTTCAAAAATTCTGCAAGTTGTGAAGCTTTGGCAACAGCCTTTTCAGCATCTCTCAAAACTTGAATGGATTTTTCAACAATATCCATAGGTATTAAAGGTATTCCGCAAAAGTGCAGGATCTTTATTGAGGCAATTAGTAGTATCGGTAGAGCAGATCTTGGAGCTAAGCCCTGCCTTACAATAACATATGGTATGTGATGTTTCTTTGCAATGTCTATGAGCTCTCCACCTGAAGCTACAATACCTATGGGTATACCCACTTTAATTGCATGCTGTACTGAAGATATGGTTTCTAGAGTGTTTCCAGAGTAGCTAATTGCAAGTATGAATGTACTCTTATTAATAAAGTTTTGCGGGATGTAGAAATCTTTGTACGTGTAAAGAGGTATTCTCGCATAGGTTTGGGCTATTGCTGAAAGCATGTCTCCAACTATTCCACTCCCACCCATGCCAACTACAACAACTTCTTCAACACCTTCAAGTCTCTTCAAATTTTTAATTTCATAATTTAGAGCCTCTAATGCAAGGTCATACCAGTTCATGTACTGCTCAAGCATTTTGCCAACCCAGACATTGTTCCTGAAGATCATTTTTAATAAGCTTATATTTTGCCTATATGAAGTTCTACACATGTGAAGCGCTATGCCTATTTATGTATCTAATGAGCAAGAATTTCTTGAGATTGCCAAGAGAGCTGAAGAGTGCAGAGTAAAGAAACTAGAAAAAGAAAATGTGGCAAAAGTTAAGGCTAGGACAAAGAGATATCTCTACACATATAAAGTTTCGCTACAAGAGCTCAATAGCTTGTTAGAAAAACTAAAATCTGTATGTAGAAATATTGTTGAATTATAGCAAAACAAATGATGTGTCTACAACCCCATCTGATTTTTAACTCAAGATGTGATGATGGCTGGCGCTTCTGATTCCTCTAACCATTAATACTCTTTTCTTTTCCATTAGACTCATTAAATTGTTTCAAGGCCTTCTATCTCGTTTACAGAGTTTCGACGCCACTATTCGGTGGACTCTCGAGCTAACCAATAGTACACAACTCTTGTGCATTGTATAAATCCTTTCTTCTAAGCACAGAACAGCGTTCTTACCCTCTAGCACTTTAGAAAGGTGATAATGCGTTATAGGAAATAAAATGAAAACAAAACTAAAGACTTAGTTCAGCAGTAATCAATTACAAACAACTCGATATGCATATATTTATTGGATTTCAAGAGAATTGATTATAGAATTACTAGCAACGCTTGTCTAATCTAAGTATGTACTAAGTACATACTGTTTACTTTCACAAAAACTTTTTAACTAAAGCAGTTATTGGTTGCATAGAAATACTACAGGTTTTGTTAAAATATGAATAGTTTAAAATTCAGTGAGAGTTTAATAGAATTATTAGCATCAACAGCATTTGAAGCTCCATCCATACTTGAAATAAATAACCTACCTGTAGTCAACAATGATATTGTTAAGAAGCTTATCGAGGTCTACATGGATGAGGCTATAGACTTCATACTATCATTAGGCCTCAAACCCCTTTCAACATCATTCTTAGCAGAAGATGTTTACACGCTTTGCAATGAAAACTCACTTCTATTTATTGGAAGATTCCTAGGAGGATTAATACCAGCTGCACACATTTATAGGTATAGAACTCTGTGTAAAAGCAATTTGTTTCTCCATAGCCATCCTATTCCAATGCCAATACCCTCACCCGAAGATGTGATTTCAGCAGCACAAATAGGCTATGATGTTGAATGTGTTGTTAGTAGGATTTCGAGCTTTAAGGCTATGTTGACATGTATTGAGCCTCTTAAAGATTGGGATAAGGTCATAGCGAATTATGATACCATTGCGGAAAAGGTGCTCAATGTAGCAAGATTTGTTGTTGTAATCAATAAAGGTGATATGTCATTTCTGCCCATGCCATCAATAGACGAGATCTCCTCTCTGCTCTTGATTTATAAAAAGGTGCTAGAGCGTTATGCAGAGGTGCTTTACGTAGATATAGATATAAACAGGAAGGTCTTTGCTTATTAAGACATACGCTGTGCATTTTAGAGATTAGCGTATTAAGCTTGCTATCAAAACTTTCTGACGGTAACTGTGCTTAGGTTTAGACCATGGATCTCGGGAAATACAAAATCGTTAAGGATCCTATTCACGGATACATAAAAATTTATGAACATGAACGAAGAATTATCGACTCTAATGCTTTTCAAAGACTTAGAAGAATTAAGCAACTTTCTGTAGCCGACATTGTTTATCCAGGCGCTACCCATACAAGGTTTGCTCATAGCCTTGGGGTAGCACACGTTATTGAGACTATGGTAAAAGATATTGCGAGGAAGTATAGAGTTAAACAGCAAGATTTAGAGAGATACATAGTTTTAATGAGACTTTTAGCACTACTGCATGACATAGGTCACGGCCCCTTCAGTCATCTATTCGAAGATGTTGTACTCATACCGAGGAGTCTCACACACGAGGATATAGGGGCAGAAGTTATACTAAAGGTTTTAGAAATAGCTGGAGCTATAGAGAACATAGCAAATGAATATGGATACAAATTGAATGACATTGCAACTGCATTGAAGAGCGTTAATGAAGCTGAATGGCCTTTTAGAGATAGTATACAGGATGCAGGTTCTGAAAAAGTCTTCTTCTATCTACTTAAAGGGGTGTGCAGTGCTGATATCATAGATTACCTGGTAAGGGATTCCTACTATACAGGTGCTGGATATGGAAGCCATGTAGACTGGCAACGAATCTCATATTATCTTGGGGTTTACGGAGATGAGATAGTGTTGGACTACAGAGCTCTAGATGCATTAGAACAGCTGATGCTAGCACGCATATACATGTTCTCAACGGTGTATTATCATAAAACAGTAAGAGCAGCATCAAAATTCTTAGGAGACATCATAACGTTGATTGGTAGCAAAAAGTTGATAGATTTCGATGATGTGATCAAAAATGTGGATAAATATGTAGAATTAGATGATTATAGCCTTATGTATAATAGTAACGTAGCTGGCTTAAAGGAAGTTAAGGAGTATCTGTCCAGAAAAATTCCTTACAAATTGGTTTTAGAGTATAGACTGCCTCTTTCTGATACGAAAACACCTATAGAATTGATAATGAGAAGCAGAGATATTATAGAAGCTTTATTAGAGATCGAGCTGAAGAGTAGAGGGCTTGATGTGACGAAGGGGTATAACTTCTTTATAGACGCCCCCAAGCTATCGCTCAATCCGATGCTTTCAACAGATGAAATAATTGTTGTAAGTGAGGGAGGGGGATTAGTAAAGAGAAAGGTCTTGGAATTTACATGGTTTAGTATGCCAAAAACAGCCATGCTTTTCAGACTCTACATAAGAAGGGAGTTAAAAGACAAGGTGCAGGTAGTAAGAGAAGCTTTCAATACTATTTTCTCTCAAGAAGAAGTAAAGTCATTTTACTAAGCGGATTTTCATCAATACTTTTAACCTAGGTACTTCATAACCATTTCCTTAAATGGTGTCTTAAGATGAGGATTACGACACTCATAGTAATTGCTGTAATTCTCATAGCAATCATAGGTGTGGCGATAGTGATAGAACTTGCGCCAATGTATCAAAGCAGTAAGAAGGTGCTTCGTGTTGGTACATCACCTGATTTTCCACCATTTGAATACATAGATAACAAAACTGGGGAAGTTGTTGGGATAGACATAGATCTGGTCAAAGCATTAGCAAAGAAACTTGGATATGATGTTCAGATAATTCAGATGGACTTTGATGGACTTATACCAGCTTTGATAAATAAGCAGATAGATATCATAGCGTCCGGCATGACGATAACGAATGAAAGGGCTCAGGTAGTTGCTTTTACAATACCTTATTGGAGGTCTGACCAGGCTATAGTTGTTCGCAGAGGTTCGAGCTTTAAGCCCATGGGCTTAGATGATTTAGTTGGGAGAACAGTTGGCGTGCAAAGTGGTACCACAGCTCAAGATCTATTACAAAAATATGTTAATAGTACTGGTAAGCAGATCAACATAAAGATCTATACGAGCTATGTTCTTGCTGTACAAGACCTAGAAAATGGGAATGTAGATGCGGTTGTTATAGATAGCCCTGTTGCAAGTATGTTTGAAAGGATTAGAAACGTCAATATTATAGCAGTTATACCAACTAATGAGAGTTATGGGCTTGCTATGCGGAAGGAGGACACAGCGTTACTTAACCAACTTAACAATGCTTTAAAAGAATTCCTTAACACCACAGATTGGCAGGCAATACTCCAGAAATATCTTGGTGTATAGATAGGGTTCTAAGAGATATGTGGCAGAGCTTTGCATCATACATACCTATAATATCTTCAGCAGTCCCCAATACACTAATTTTAACTTTTCTAAGTTTTGCTATCGCCACAGCTTTAGGTATATCAATGGCTTTTGCTGAAGTGTTTGCAACTAAAGCTGTCTCCATTGTTGTAGATTGGATTGCCAGAGTATTGAGGGGGATACCACTTATTATATCCATATTCATAGTTTTTTATGGTCTACCCAAGGTGGGTGTAGTACTTCCATCACTCTACGCCGCCATACTGGGCATAGCTATTGTTGATGCAGGGTATCAGGAGCAGATATTCAGAGGTGCTATAAAAGCTGTGAGTACTAAGCAATTAGAAGCAGCATACTCTCTTGGGTTGGCGAGAGCAGAGGCATTTCTCTACATAGTCTTGCCACAAGCTTTTAGAATTGCCTTGCCTTCGTGGATAAATGACTTTACTGTTGTTCTAAAGGATACTTCAATAGCTTACGCAATTGGTGTTGTAGAGGTATTCACCCAAGCTGTTCACGTAGCACAGGTAATAATGGATTATGTATGGCCTTTGATATTTGTTTCAGTAATTTACTTAGCCATATGCTACCCATTGTCACTGCTTTCAAATTATCTTCATAGTAAATTAAAGTCCATGGGGATGCTTGGTTCAGGGATGTAGTATGAGAGATAAACTTCTAATTGTAGAAGATTTGTGGAAGTTTATTGATGGAAAGCCTATATTGAGGGGGGTAGCGTTTGAGATCAACGAAGGCGAGACTAAGGTGATTCTAGGACCTTCTGGAGCAGGTAAGTCAACCCTCCTTAGATGTATAAACTTACTTGTAATGCCTGATAAGGGGAAGATAATATTTGATGGGGAAGATATCCTTGGAAAGCATGACATCCATAGTGTAAGAAGCAAAATAGGATTTGTTTTTCAGCACTTCAATCTATTCAGCCACATGACAGCTTTAGAAAATGTCATGTTTGGTTTGATCAAGGTAAAGAAAATGTCTAAAAACGAAGCTGAGAAGAAGGCTAAAGGAGCTCTTGCGGCTGTTGGAATTACAGAGGAGTTGTGGGATAAATACCCAGCTCAGCTTTCTGGGGGTCAGCAGCAAAGAGTTGCTATTGCGAGAGCGCTAGCCATGGAGCCCAAGCTTATACTGTTTGACGAACCCACCTCTGCTTTAGACCCCGAACTCATATGGGAGGTACTAAATGTTATGGAGAGATTGGCCAAGGCAAGGATGACAATGATTGTGGTTACACATGAGATAGGCTTTGCTATGAGAGTAGCTGATGAAGTGATGTTTTTAGATAATGGCGTAATTCTGGAGAAGGGGGCTCCGGAGCAGGTAATATTGAATCCACGTAACGAAAGGGTAAAGAGATTTATGGATAGAATGAAATATGTTTACAGCATAGGCAAAGGTAATGTATATTGATTAGTGAGTTGCTGTACATCATTTCAAAATATGGGCCACTTCTACTAGAAGGCCTAAAAACCACATTTATAATTACGCTCATATCGTATTTTATAGGATTTGTTGGTGGCATTAGTATAGCAATTACAAGAACATTTCTTCACAAGGCTCTAAAGGTGTTTGCACATATCTATGTTGAACTATTTAGAGGCACCCCAATGCTTGTACAACTCTTTTTCGTATACTATGCACTCCCAGAGATGGGTATAAGGTTTGATCCCATACTATCTTCAATAATAGCTATAGGGCTTAACTCAGCTGCTTACCAATCTGAGTACATAAGATCAGCACTATCCTCAATACCCTATGCTGAAATCGAAGCAGCATATTCAATTGGTTTAACGAGATTTGGCGCCATGTTATATATCGCATTACCACAAGCAGTAAGGATAGCTATCCCTACACTAACCAATGAGGCTATATACCTCTTTAAGTACTCATCCATAGCATATTTTGTCACAGCCCCTGAGCTCATGTATATGGGCAAGCTAGTAGCAACTCAAACGTTTTTATATGTAGAAGTTTATACAGTTCTTGCCATAATCTACGTAATCTTCTCAATAGTTTTAAGTGGGATCGCTAGATACATTGAGAAAAAACTTCAAATACCCGGATACATAGTATAGTGATGAAAAGTTCGCGCGCTGAGACATGATGTGTTTCCCGCATTGCTGAAGGGGAATACATTGCTAAAGATACAACTACTATATGAACAAGATATAGGATCTGATATAGTAAATGCCATAAGAATTGCTTTGAGAGAGGCTTTCAATGCCCAGACAATTTATGAAGAGACTTTAGTAATACCAGACACATTCTATGATAATAGAAGAGGGCAATATCTAGCTGAACTTGTTGTAGAATATGCTAGCACTTTTTTAAAAGAAGATGCCTATGCAATTCTTCTCTCTAACAAAGATGCCTATGTAATGGGGCTAAACTTTGTATTCGGCTTGGCAATACCATGGCTAAGAACAGCAGCTGTATTTCTAGCACGCCTAGCAACAGGAGCAACTAGAGCAACATTACTCAACAGGGTAGAGAAAGAAGTGCTACACGAACTAGGTCACCTACTAGGATTAGAACACTGCAAAACCCCAAAATGCGTTATGAACTTCAGTAACTCATTAAGAGAAGTAGATATTAAGACAAACAGGTTCTGCGAAAAGTGCTATACAAAGTTACAGCAAAAAAGCAACATCAGAATCTCAGAAAGATATGTTTTAAAAGAATAAGGTTTAGCCCCCTGTGATGTAGGTGTTCAACCACACGGCGAAAGCCTTCAAGCCAGGGTCTCCAAGGGCTTTATTACCCTTGAAGCCCCTGACCTGAAGACGTGCCCTGTGGTTGAACACTCACATCACAGGGTTTGGCTCCACTAATTATATGTTGCGTTAGGCACTAATTTGCTGTAAGGCTCGTGCACTATTTTGAGTTCTGATAGTAATACTGTAGTTATTTAGTTGAATTTCCTGAAGGTAGTATTAAGGAAATTCAGTTAATTAAGCTATTTATTAGACTTGGTGTTGTAATATGTGAATTAGTTTAGGTAAGATGTAACGCTGTGTTATATTTGCTTAATTATGTAGTATAACACATTTGTAGATGTATCATGTTAAAGACTTTTAGTGAAGCTAGTATTGTTGATTTATTGTATAAGAAGCTGACTTCTGTAGGTCTGGCTGTATGTAAAAATTGCAAGGTATTGGGGTATGAAATTGATGTGCTTGTCTTTGAAAATGATGGCTCAAGGCCTATTATACATGTATTTGAAGTGAAAACCAGGGTTAAACCTAGGCTGATCAGGCAACTGTATAGAAGAATTCCTTTTAGTGATTACATATATGTTGTTGTTCCCTACAACCTTCTTACAAGTATATATAGGAAAATAGATCGTATGTTTGGTATAGTAGTTTATTACAATGATGACTTCTACGTAGTGAAGCCCTCAGAGTTTTTAAATAACGGTAGAAATGTATATAAGTTGATGATGAAGACATCTGAGCTGAGTTTCTGTAACATGATGCAAGCGAATTGCGCTGATAGCATTAACAGTTTATATTCTCATTATAGAACTATTTCTCACTAAGTTTAGTGATGAGTGACTCCAAACCTGACTATAATGATGAGCTCCAACCCTTACTGAAAACTTTTAAGCTGAGTTCTGCACCAGATTATCTGTAGCCCATGCAATCTCTAACCCCGTGTAGCGGGGCTTAGATGAGCATGGGTGAGTCACCCCCGGCATTCTACTCATTTACATATCTTTATAACATGTCCCCGTGTCACATTTAATAGTTCTTTCGCTGAACCCCTATTTACAGCTAGCTCTGCAAGTCCAAAGCTATTTTCATAAAGAACTAGCTCACCTTCTTTAGCAATAGAGAACACCTTTTTCGCAACCGCTCTGAAAACCTTTTCACCACTATACACAGAAACCTCCTCACCCATTGATATGCTTAGCGCATTTGCAATGGAATTGTAGTACTGAGAAAGCATTACATTACCAAACTTATCAATATATATAACCCTTAGCTCAGCGCAGTTTAGGCTAATCTTACTCATGTAGATGCCCACAGTAGACCTCTTAATGCTCTCAATAGGTTGTCTAGATCCAAAGAGCTCTGGTTCAACACCGCATGCAAGTGATGCAGCAACAGGTGCAAAAATATCTCTTCCATGAAAAGAGCTTGAAACAGGCTTTCTAAAGCGCAAATCGTTTTCAAGGTTTATTACAGCCTCAATACCATCATCTTCAGCAGCAGCTGTCAGAACACCATTATCGGGTCCAACAAAGTAGTAGTTTCTTGTAACCATTAACAAAGGTCTGCGCTCACTACCTACACCTGGATCTACAACAACTACAAAAATTGTGCCCTGTGGGAAGTATCTATATGTGGCGAATAAGATGAAAGCAGCAGCATCAATGTCAAAGCTTTGCACAGAATGAGTGATGTCAATAACCTTTGCCTTGGGACAAATATCAATGGTCACACCCTTCATTGCCGCTACATAGGGATCCTCATAGCCGAAATCAGTTAAAAATGCGATAACTTTACAGGGCTTTTTCACTGCAGGGCACCTCATTCAGAAATTGATATTAAATATGATTCGACAAAAGCTGCTGTGAAAAGCAGTGAAAAGGAGATTGCTATGGCAAGTACGTAGTACAATATTATATCTTCTGCAATCCTCTTCCTCTTCCTCAAATCCCTCAGCAATGCTATCATGAGCTTATTTGAACACGTGAAGGTAATGCTATATGAAAGCATTTCAAGATACGTATGTGGAGATATTAAAAGTACTATGATTGCTTGATATAAGGATTCTTGTAAAGCAGCTGTGTTATTTGAGATCTCTAGAAGTGCTATTCTCAATGTCCAGGCAGTGGCGATAACCATTGTGGGATACATAATTATTGAGAGGAAAGGTACAGCCAGCATGGTGTTAACTCTAGCATTATTCAGGAATATCATTATAGCACGGATTGTGAATGATGAAATATTAATCATTTCCTTCAATTCTTTGCCAGCTTCGCGAAATTCAGATATCGTTTCTTCAGGTGGGGGCAGATATAACGCTATGATTGATAGTAAAAAGATAGTGAGAAGTGCTATGGCGAAAAATAGCGGTAAATCACGTACAAACTTACTTAAGAGATTCACAGATAACTACACCAGTAGCATATACCTGATTCATGCTAGATAAGCCTTTATACTCTACAGAACATCTTATATCCAATAATGAATCTCATGAATGAAATATGCCTAGAAAAGATAATCATATTAACAAACTTTTGTATAGAGAAACTAGCGTTATTACCTATTTCTAAACAAGAGTTTTACTATGTATGGAGATATGTTCTCGCAGAACTTGGAGTACTAATAGATGAGTGTGGTATCTTAGAGAGTATAAGATCATTGTGTAGAGACATAGAATTGAATAATGTACGCTCTATTACCCATAGAATTCTATATGCACAATACTCTTTAGTCACAAACGAAGAAGTTATAGAGATTTTATCTAAGTTATGCCAATGTCTAAAGCTCGTCATAAACAGCGTTTCCATTTAACTCTCAAAACTAATTTTATCATTCTATGTTTATTCAGAGCTGCATTCGGGTTGCTGCTCATGTTCTGATGTATGGAATAAGAGCAATACTTATAAACAATAATTTTTGATAGCTAATCACGAAATAGTGTTGTGGTATGTATTCGAATTGCTATTCTTAAGCAAGTTTCGCTACTTGCTACTTCTCGTTTTTCTAGCCTGCCCCAGCTCTATGGCTTTTGCTATATCACCTCCTGCCTCATTCAATAGATTCTGTGCGTCTTCTCTACTTATACCAAGATACTCTACCACGAACTGCACATCCTCATCACTTATCTTAATAGTTGCCTCAGTTCTTTTTTCCTCGCCACTTTTTAATGGCTCTTCCCTAGCATTGCCTGAGACATAGAAGAATTTTTGAGTGCCAAACTCCATAACTATGACCTCAGGGTTTTCTATAACTATTTGCTTATCTTGAAGCTCTATAACGGTTCTTTGAACATTTTGTAGCTGATCAATTTTCACACCCATGCGTTTTAACTGCTTCAACTGTTTTTGGAGTTCCCTTGGATTAAACATAGCTATACAACCTTATATAGTAACTACAAGAGAGTAAAAGAGCTTTTCAGCACTGGTAGAATTAAATAATTATGCAGTGTGTAACTAGATGAAGCTAGAATTTTTGGTACTTGGTGGAGGTAGAGAGGTTGGTAGAGCAGCTATAGCTATTAAAAGGAATGGTGATGATCGCTACACACTATTTGACTATGGAATCTCTTTCGATATCGACGATAAGCCTATACTCCCACTCTCTATAGCTCCGAATAAGCTAAAGGCTATATTCATAACACACTCGCATTTAGATCATGTTGGTGCAGCACCACTCTTTTACATATCATCAAATCCTTCAATATACATGAGCAAGTTCACAGCAATAACGTCAAGGATTATGATAGAGGATTTTCTGAGAATTTCTGGCTACTATCTGCCATTTGAGTTTCTAGAGTTAGATTCCATGATGAAGAGCGTCACCACATTTAACATAGGGGATAGAATTGAGTTAGATGGCATGATTATAGACACAATTAATGCAGGTCACATACCTGGAAGCACAATGTTTAGAGTTGAATTCAGAGAAGGTGTAAGTGTGCTGTATACCGGCGATATTAATACAATTGATACAAGAATAGTGAGAGGTGCTCGAAATCAAAAATTGGATGCAGGGATACTGGTAATGGAGTCAACTTATGGCATGTATGACCATCCTTCTAGAGAAAGAGTTGAGCAAATCTTTATAGATGCTGTGAAAAGCGTTGTAGAAGATGGGGGAACAGTATTAATACCAGCTTTTTCAATGGGCAGATCACAAGAGATATTAGCACTACTCGCTGAAAAAATGCCTCAAGCAAATGTATATTATGATGGAATGGCTAGAGACATCCTAGAGCTGATGCTGCTTTATAGAGAGCATGTCAACCGATACGATCTGCTGGAAAAGGCTAGCAAGGTGTTTACACAAGTAAAGGATTCTGGTATGCGCAAGAGTATATGTAAGGAGGGAGGCAGCATTATTGTAACACCAGCTGGAATGTTGAAAGGGGGTCCAGCATTGTATTATGTCAAGAGGATTTACGATAATCCGAGAAATGCAATCATGCTTGTAAGCTATCAGGCAGCTTCATCACCAGGAAGAAAACTGCTGACTGAAGGCGTTCTAGAGGATGGAGGTATTAGGGTTAAAGCCAAGGTCTTTTGGTTCGACTTTTCAAGCCATGCTGGTGCCTCAGACTTGCTAAACTTTGTTAAACAGGTGAAGAATTTACAGAGAGTGGTACTAATGCACGGAAATGAGGATTCTATCTATAGCTTAGGATATAGGATAAAAGAAGAAATAGGAGTAGACTTTATATCACCACAAGTTGGCGAAACCATTAACGTAGAGCTCTGATCTCCTCCACACCCCTTAGGAGCTCATCAACTCTTTACATCTATTCGGGACTACATCTGTCACTTGAAGGGTGGTTGGGGTGGTCAGATCACAGTCCTTACATTAATGTAGTTGTCACTTCTGCATCTCATAGCAGGGCTTGATGTAGCTGCACCCCCCACTAGACATTGTTGCAGAATGTATAAACATTTCCATCCCCGCCTTAAAGGTGGGGGCTTTCAGCTGCAGACTATAGTGTAACAATCTCTAGTTCAAGACTCTTCGCTATAAGTGTTATGTTGTTCCTCAATTCGCTTCTCATCTTCTCAATGACAATTCTTGCAACTCCTGGAGTGAGTCTTATCGCCATCTCTGTAACTATCTTCAGGTCTTCCAAAGCCAGCTCTTTAATAATGTAATTTGCCACTATATGACCATAACACTCGTTTTTCTCAAAAGCTCTTTTTGTGAATAAGGATGCATAGTGGTTACCGCCAAAACCAACTGACACTGTACATGATTCAGAGCCTTGTACTCTACTAAGGTAAGTAATAGCATTCTTTATTGCTTTAGCAACAACTTTGTGTGCCTCAGCAATGCTCCACTCTCTTTCACTTCCACCAATCTCTATGAATGTCACAGGCTTTGTAGGTATTGTTGGACCATGATGCGTAACTTCATAGCTCACTAAAAACTCTGTTAACGTGGGATAAGATTGTCTAAGCCTATTGAGCTCCCAAAGCATATACCACATTAGAACAGGGTTAGACATTGAGAGCTGCATAGGCTTTCCACCAAAGTCACTTCTTCTCCAAGGATTTCCAGGAGCATGTACAGTAAAGCTCTTGATTCGTGATGAGGATTCATGGCGTGAGGGAATCACTATGAAGTCAACATTGCTTATGAATTCTAGTTGTGAAGGCTCTAAAAATACGACTTCACTGTCATATCCTAAGAGTTGCACCTCATGAAAGTCAAATTTGCAAGAAAATGCCTTTTTCACGAAGCCTGAATTACTATAAATTTCTTTGCATACTAATTCTTGAAGCAATTGATTTACGATGCCTGACGCAGCTATATCATTCACTGAATATATGACTCCTATTTTCAATGGCTTCAACCCTTATACAGGTACCTTACTGGTTAAAGACATTTTATCGAATTAAGCTTAATAATTCAATCAAGCAATGCAGGTTTTTCACAGTGTGAAAAGCATACATGTGTTTTACCATGTCAACGCTAATCAATAGCCCAAGTTCTATTGATAAAATGTCTATTGTGCTACGCTATGCTACCAAGATAGGCTTTTCACCAGATTCTAGTATTGTTTTAAGAGTATTGAAGTTGGTTCGAGACAAAGGTGTTGCAGTAAGTCATGCTATAGCTGAGATGCTTCTATGCAAATATCTTATGGGAATGGGGTATAGCTGTGAAGTAGAGTACACAATTAATAATACTAAGTGTGATGTCTATGCTAAGAGAGGCCCTGTTGATGAATGCATTGAGATCTTCTATTATGCTGTGCCATTGAACAGCATAGATGATTGGACGAATTACATCATGCTTACACATCTAAGGAAAGTAATTCAAATGCTTAAAAGCAATGTATACTTCATATCACTTGCATATCCAGCAGGCCTCATACCCCTAATTCCACCAGCACTCCTTAGCGCAACATCAAAAGATTGTTTGGCTAAGATCATGATGAACTACGGATTGCGAGAATTCGAAGATATAGAAGAGATTAGAAGTATTCCAATTATATCCCACATTTACATCTTCGATTTATCGAAGGCTAAAGTGCGCTCAATTGCATATGATGAAGCAAAAATGCTTGTGCTGTTATACAATTCTATTATCGATTTTTAGATGGATGAAGCTCTCTTTAAGTTCTGAATACAGCACCTATATTAGCTGAAGTGACAAGCTGTGAGTATCTATGCAGATACCCAGCAAGTTTCTTTCTTAAGGGCGTGAACTTATTGAGCCTTTCTTTGAGCTCCTCTATAGTAATATCTATATCGAGTCTTTTCTTCCTCAAATCAATCACTATTCTATCACCATCTTTTACAACTCCTATAGGCCCACCTTCAGCAGCCTCGGGAGATACATGTCCTATCGAAATACCCCTAGTAGCACCAGAAAATCTTCCATCAGTAACTAGTGCAACATCTCTATCCAGACCCATACCTACAAGTGTTGCAGTGGCTGTCAGCATTTCTCTCATACCAGGTCCACCTTTAGGTCCTTCATATCTTATTATAACCACATCGCCACGGGAAATCTTTCCACTAAGTATTGCCTCAACAGCCTCTTCCTCAGAATTGAAAACCTTGGCTATTCCCTCAAAATGATAGAGATCCTCAGGTATAGCAGAAATCTTTATTACAGCTCCTCCTGGCGCCATGTTACCCTTCAGTATCATTATTCCCCCTCTTTCAGAATAGGGATTTGTAATGGGTCTTATAACATCGTACCTCTTGACGCTAGCTACAGCAATTATTTCGCCAATCGTCTTGAGCGATACTGTGGGTCTTTCTACATGTATCAAACCCCTCTTTGAAAGCTCCTTCATAAGTGCAGGAACCCCTCCTGCCTCATGAAGGTCCTGAACATGGTAAGCTCCAGCAGGGCTTAGCTTTGTAAGTGTAGGTGTTTTCTCACTTATTTCATCAAAGTCATCAAGCGTGAGCTTGACTCCAGCCTCATTAGCTATGGCCATGAGATGCAGTATGGTGTTTGTAGAGCCTCCGAGCGCCATATCTACAACTATGGCATCTAGAAAAGCCTCTCTACACATGACCTTCCTTGCAGACATACCTCTTTTAACAAGCTCAACTATTGTCATGCCAGTATGTTTTGCAAGCCTTAATCTCTCTGCAGAAATAGCAGGAGCTGTGCCATTCCCAGGCAGGGATATGCCCATTGCTTCAGAAAGAATGTTTAAGGTGTTCGCAGTGAACATACCAGCACAAGAACCTACACCAGGGCAGGCAACATTCTCAAGCTCTACAACCTCTTCATAACTTGTTTTACCAGCTCTGTATCCTCCAATAGCTTCGAAAACGTCATGCAAATCCACATCCCTACCTCTAAAACGCCCAGCAAGCATAGGGCCTCCAGATATGAATATAGCTGGTATGTCTAATCTCGCGGCAGACATTAACATGCCAGGTATTATCTTATCGCAGGATGCTATCAATACAATGCCATCAAATTGATACGCCTTTGCCACGACCTCTATGGAATCTGCTATAAGCTCTCTTGAAGGTAGGGAGTATTTCATGCCTTCATGCCCCATGGCAATGCCGTCGCAAATACCTATAGTGTTGAATTCTAATGGGGTTCCACCAGCAAGCCTAATACCAGCCTTTACAGCTTCAGCTATTTCACGTAGGTGTTTATGCCCAGGTATAACTTCGTTCCACGAATTTGCAACTCCTATAAGTGGTTTTTGCAGTTCTTCATCCGTTAAGCCAAGGGCCTTAAACAAACATCTGTGTGGTGTACGTTCTATTCCTTCTACAACAACTCTGCTCCTCATCTGATACACACCTCTGCATCCTATATTTTTCCCAAACTCTTTAATGCTTGAATATATTCAAAGCCTTCTATAAGTGCTTTCATTAGCGCTTCAACAATGTTAAGTGAGACACCTTGCGTTGACCAGCTATGGGAGTTACTATAGAAGGTTAAGGTAGCTCTGTACATATTGTCTTGGGATCTAGCTATATTTATATCTACTCTCAGCTCATCACCTATATTCATAATCCTCTTAATAGAGTCTGTAGCGGCCTTAAATAAAGCGGTAAACGGATCAAAATCCATACCTCTACTAGCAGCAATACCGAGATTGATTACTGCAACAGAAATACCTGTAGAGCTAGAAAACAGTGTCCAGCTATATTCCCCTAACTTTTGATTATACAATCCAAGCTCCTTTAAAGCAACTAGCAATGCAGATGCTGGAGCTTTGTCGAATGAGTACCCTTGTTTCTCAAGCTCCTTAATCTTTGAAGCAACTCGCTTAACACCTTCATCCTTTTTATCCACATTTATGCCAAATTCTCTCAAAAGAGCAACAACATTAGCAGCACCAGCAAGCTCTGAAACCACAAATCTCCGCTTATTACCAACAAGAGCGGGGTCTAAATGCTCATATGCCTTAGGATTCTTCAAAATAGCATCTACATGCATCCCTGCCTTATGGGTAAATGCATATTCCCCAACATAAGGTTGGTAAGGATTTGGTTGAAGACCAGTAACTCTATACACCAATTGTGAAACCTCCTTCAACTTCTTGACACTCTCATCACCTTTTAAAACATGCAAGCCCAGCTTATACCTTAAAGCAGGTATTATCTGAACCAAATCAGCGTTGCCCGTTCTCTCACCAATACCATTTATAGTGCCTTGCACATGTCTAGCACCAGCATAAACAGCAATAAGGGTATTAGCAACAGCGCATCCACTATCATTGTGCATATGTACTCCTATAGCAACTTTAACACTATTTATAACAGATCTTGTTATTTCAAGGACATCCCACGGCATGGAACCACCATTTGTATCAGCCAATACTAGCACTCTTGCACCGGCATCCTCAGCTGCTTTCAAAACTTGAAGCGCGTATTCAGCATCCTCTTTAAAACCTTGAAAGAAGTGTTCAGCATCAAATATAACATCTATTCCATGCCTCTTCAGAAAGTCTATGGTATCGTAAATCATATCTAAGTTCTCTTCTTTGCTCGTTCTCAAAACTTCATGTACATGAAAAGTCCAAGCTTTTCCAAAAATTGTGGCAGTACTTACATCAGTTCTTAATATAGCCTCTAGATTTGGGTCTTGCCATACCTTAACATCCTTCCTCCTAGTACTACCAAAGGCAACTATCTTTGCATGGCTTAAACCATATCTCTTTATCTCTCTAAAGAATTCCTCATCTTTTTTATTAGAACCTGGCCACCCACCCTCAATATAGTCAACGCCGAGCTCATCAAGATTTATGGCAACTCTTATCTTGTCTTCAAGTGTAAAAGAAATGCCTGCTGCTTGAGCCCCATCCCTAAGCGTGGTGTCCAATATTTCAACTCTTGTGGATTTCTAAACCACCTATCACCTTATTCACCGCAAGTTAAGAATTTGTATGATACTTGCTTAAAAGCTTTTTTCAAAAATATTCTTTTTAAACATATTCAAGCCTTTTTGAATATAAGCTTCCTTATTTCTTTACCAACTTGTTCTAGAAGACTTTCTTCAAGGGCTTTCAGCTCTTTCTTAATTGTTGGCATACCTTTTTCATACTCCTCAAGCCATTCTTTAGCAAATTCGCCATTCCTTATTCTTTCAAGCACATTTTCCATCTTCCTCCTGATGCTCTCATCTATTATGAACTTGCCAACCGTTATACCCCCATACTTAGCTGTATCAGAGACAGCCCTCAGCATATGTACAAGTCCTCCTTCATATATGAGATCTACTATAAGTTTGAGTTCATTCAGTACCTCAAAATATGCTACCTCTGGTTGGTACCCATTTTTAACCAGCGTATCGAAGGATGCTTTTATCAACTCCATCACACCACCCACCAATATCACCTGCTCACCAAATAGATCTGTTTCCGTCTCTTCTCTAAATGTCGTCTCTATAACTCCAGCTCTAGTGCATCCAATGCCTTTAGCTATGGCAAGAGCCTTCTGCTTTGCATATCCACTTACATCCTGATGCACTGCGATAAGTGCTGGAACACCATATCCATTCTCAAAGTTTCTTCTAACTATGGGACCAGGTGCTTTTGGGGCTATCATATAAACATCAGAGTTGCTTGGGGGCTCTATAAGCTTGAAGTGTATGTTGAAGCCATGTGCAAACACTAGATCAGCCCCCTTCTTCATGTAGGGCTGTACGCTATTAAGCCAGAGGCTTCTCTGAACCATGTCTGGAACCAGAAACACTATGATGTCAGCATTGCTCACAGCCTCCTTTGTAAACATGGGTTTAAAACCATCATTCTCAGCACGATTCCAGCTCTCTCCACGTCTTTCAAGACCTACAACAACACTAAGCCCAGAATCCCTGAGATTCAGTGCCCAAGCCCTTCCCTGGCTACCATAACCAAGTATGGCTATGGCTTTGTTTCTTATGTGACTTAGATTTGCATCTGCATCTCCATATATCTTAGCCATGCACAACACCCCATGAAAATTTCCTGATCTTTAGTGGCTTTGGCACGCAAAAAATAAAAGCCTTTTCAGAAGATTCACATGCATCAACTTGCACAGGGGTATTAGGATATTCAAGAACCTCTACCTTTTCAATTGTAGGCGTTTTACTCAGATTCAGCACAGCTGTATAGAGATTAGGATGGTTTCTGACAACAAGATACAGTTCATAAAGACCCTCTTCATTTATCCTCCTCCCACATACGGCATCCACATCTATTAACAACTTTCTGAAGCCTGCTACAATTCTTTCTATAAATCCAGCATCGATGTAGTAGCCCAGAACCTTAACTATTTGCACCTGGTTCATATACTATCATCTCTCTGAAACTTCCTCCAGGTGGTAGTGTAGGTAAAGCTTTCTCGTCTCTAGCAATAGGCACTCTAATTACTGATGCTACATTTTCTTTCATGGCCCTCTTCAAGGCTACTTCAAGATCTTCATAAGATTGTGCATCGAAACCTATTGCCCCAAAACCTTCAGCTAGCTTTACAAAATCTGTTGCAGGACCTATATCAACAGCTATTATTCTCTTATTGAAGAACATGTCTTGGACTTGTCTAACCAAGCCCAGGGTCCTATTATCAAATACCACAGCAATTATAGGTATGTTCTCATCTACAGCTGTGCCGAGGTTATTCATAGTCATTATGAATGAGCCATCGCCATCGAGATCCACAACAACTTTGTCAGGCTTAGCAACCTTAGCACCTATTGCTGCAGGAAGACCAAACCCCATGGTTCCCATACCTCCAGAGCTTATGAATGTTCTTGGCAAATATGATTCCCAGAACACCCCTGTCCACATCTGATGTGATCCAACACCTGTAGTTACTATAGCGTCTCGAGGCAGGGCATCTCTAATGATTTTCAGCACTTTCCAAGGCTTAAGTCCTTTCCCGTCATCTCTATAGTAGAATTGCGCATAGTATTCTCTATACTCCACAACCCTTTTCAGCCACTGGGATCTATCCTTCTTAAGACCCACCTTTCTAATGGCATCAACCAGCATTCTAAGCCCTTTTCTCACATCAGTAACCATATATGCTTCTACCGGTAGATATGAGGAATGTTTATAGATATCTGTAGGATCAATGTTTATTAATATAAGCTTCTTCTTAGTATCTAACACATCTCTAACATTGGGAATAGTTCTATCACTAAGTCTTGCGCCGACCACGAGCACAACATCTGAATCCATGAATGCTTTGTTAGCTTCAGCCCTGCCATAGTAACCCATCATACCCAAGTAAAGTGGATAATCATTTGGAACAGCAGATTTTCCAAGAAATGTGGAGACAATAGGCATTCTTAGCATTTCAGATAAGGCTACTATCTCTTCAACAGCGGGAGACCACATGGCACCTGCTCCAACAAGCATTAAAGGTTTTTCAGCTTCTACAAGAAGTTCAACAGCCTTCTTCACCATAATGGGATCTACAAGTTCTTGGAATTCTCTATAGCCTTTTATCTGAAAGCCATTAAACCAATTAATTCTAGCCTCATCTACATCCTCATTAAACAAATCCCTTGGAACATCAATAACAACAGGACCAGGCCTACCAGTAGTAGCTATGTATGTTGCTGTTTTAATCCATTTTGGCAACTCCTCAGCATTTCTAACCTGGACCACAAACTTTGTTATGCTAGCTACAACGCCTGGAATGTCAGCTTCCTGAAAGGATAGCTTACCCATAGATGATCTGGGAACTTGACCAGTTATAGCTATAACGGGAGAGCTATCCCAGTAAGCAGTTGCAAGACCAGTTACAAGGTTTAGAGCACCAGGACCAGAAGTTCCTGTACATACAGCTGGTTTACCAGATGCTCTAGCATAGCCATCAGCTGCATGTGCTGCTCCCTGCTCATGTCTCATTAAAATGACTCTTATATCGCCACTAGTAACATACTCTACAAAAGCATCATAAAGAGGCATATTTGAAAGTCCAGGAATGCCGAAGATCACATTTAGGCCTGCTCGCTTTAATGCTTCTGCAGCAAGTTTAGAACCTTTCACAACTGTTCACCATAAATGAAATGCGTTTTTCTAAGCAACATTTCTTTTGATATTGCTATGGCTTTCATGCTATTGTATTTTCTTGGCAAGTTCATCAGATTTTGTAACATTACATAACTTGGAGTTCCATCACCATCACCTACAAGAGTTTCATAAAAGCTGAATATATTATTGCTTTGAGCAGGTTTTTAAGTTTTTTAGGTGCTTAAACAGATTTAATTAAGCATAATAGCTTATATACCCGTTACATGAGAAGATATATGAGAATTAGTTTTGTGGGGGTGTGTATTGCTCCAACTCAGAACAGTTTAGGTTATGTAATGAACCAGGATAAGAAAGGGGGTAAGGTAGTCAGATTACTGGATACAACATTAAGAGATGGAGAGCAAATGCCAGGGGTTTCTCTAGCACCACAACAAAAACTTGAAATAGCCTTGGCCCTGGCCGAGCTTGGTGTTGATTCTATTGAGGCAGGGTTTCCAATAACAAGTAGAGGAGAGTTTGAGGCTGTAAGAGCAATAGCTAGAGAAATTCGAGGAGTTGAGGTAATAGCGCTTGCCAGGGCTCATAAAGCTGATATCGATAAAATTATTGAGGCAGAGGTTCCAGCTATACACACATTTATAGCTACATCTGATCTACACATGAAATACAAGTTGAGGCTATCTACAGAGCAGGTTATTGAGAAAGCTGTTTGGGCTATAGAGTATGCGAAGAGCCATGGATTAGTGGTGGAGTTTAGTGCTGAAGACGCTACTAGGTCTGACTTACAGTTCTTAGCCAAGGTATTTCAAGCTGTTGTGGATGCAGGTGCAGATAGAATTGACATAGCTGATACCGTTGGCATTGCACATCCAAGCTTCATAAGCTTTCTAGTATCTTATATAAAATCTGCTGTAAAAGGGGGTTACATACTGAGTGTGCACTGCCATAACGATTTTGGAATGGCTGTGGCAAATAGTGTAACTGCCATAGAAAGCGGGGCTGACCAAGCACATGTAACTGTGCTGGGTGTTGGTGAAAGAGCAGGCAATGCAGCTCTAGAAGAAGTTGCAACTGCTTTAGCATTTCTCTACGGATATAAAGTAAAGATAGACTTTAGCAAGATAAATAGAGTAGCAAAGCTTGTTGCAAGGCATTTTGGTCTACAAATACCACCTAACAAAGCTATTGTAGGAGTAAATGCATTTTCACATGAATCTGGAATACATGTGCATGGAGTTTTAAGCCATCCATTAACCTATGAGCCTATAGACCCTACAATTGTGGGTGCAGAGAGAAAGATCGTTATAGGTAAGCATAGCGGAAAGCATGCAGTAGAGTATGTGATTAAGCAGCTGGGTTACGAACCTAAAGAAGAGATAGTTTTAGATGTACTGAATAAAGTGAAGGAGTTGGCTGATCAAGGAATAAAAGTGACCTGGGATATGCTTATAAAATTGGTGAAGGAGGAGTACAATGGATAAAATGTTTAAGGTAGCCGTGATAGAAGGAGATGGCATAGGCCCAGAAATACTAGCAGCAACTATGCTAGTTCTAGAAAAAGCCATCAATAAATACAGCCTCAATGTAGAGTTTATACATGTTGAGGCAGGGGATAGCGCAGTTAAGAAATATGGTGAGGCAATACCTGAAAGTTCTTGGAGCGTTATAAAATCTTGTGACGCTATTTTGAAGGGGCCTGTAGGGGAATCTGCAGGAGATGTTGTGGTAAAGATTCGCAGAGGACTAGACCTCTATGCAAATATAAGGCCTGCTAAAACATTTCCAGGTGTTAAAGCATTGAAGCCCGGCACAGATTTGGTTATTGTTAGAGAGAATACTGAAGATGTATACATTAGAGCAGAGCATATGATTGCTGATGGTGTGTCCATAGCCTTAAGACTTGTCACAAAGAAGGCTTCAGAGAGGATAGCTAGAAAAGCATTTGAGTTGGCTAGTAAGAGGAGGAGGAAGGTAACAGTAGTGCACAAAGCAAATGTACTCACACTTACTGATGGGCTTTTTAAGAGAGTTGCATATGAAGTTGGAAGGGAATTTCCAAATATAGAAATAGATGAAATGTATATAGATGCTGCCGTAATGGATTTAGTTAGAAAGCCAGAGAGGTTCGATGTTATTGTAACAACGAATCTTTATGGAGATATTCTCAGCGATCTAGCAGCATATGTAACGGGAAGTATAGGGCTTGCAGCCTCTGCAAACATGGGGGATGAGAAGGCCATGTTTGAACCAATACATGGTGCAGCTTTTGATATTGCTGGGAAAGGTGTTGCCAACCCAACAGCAATGATGCTGTCAGCAGCGTGGATGCTTAAGTGGCTTGGGGAAAGAGGTGGTGGTAAAAGATATATAGAGGCTGGCGAAGCTGTGGAGAAGTCTATTGAGAGCGTTCTTAGTGAGGGCAAAATACTTACACCAGATTTAGGAGGCTCTGCAAATACAATGAGTTTTGCAGAAGCAGTGGCTATGAGGATCTAGTCACCAGTTTCCAGCTCCATTAAACCTCTATAAAAACAACTGAAATTGCCAGTGTGACAAATGGGTCCAACTGGTCTTACAAGTACTAGAACAGCATCTGCATCGCAATCCACTTTCACATCCACAACAATTTGAATATTTCCACTCGTCTCGCCCTTGAGCCACAGTTTTTTTCTAGATGTTGACCATAAATGAAGATAACCCGTTGTAAGTGTTTTTAGCAATGCCTCTCTATTCATAAATCCAACAGTTAATACTTCTCTAGTTTTAGAATCTTGTATAACAGCAACTATGGTGTTATCCGCATGCCTAAAATTAAGCTTGTTTACAAGCTTCTCAGCCTCTTCTAAGCTAAGCCTCATCTCCTGAGCCACCTTGCAAGGATTTTGAAGAAGAGCATGCCATTGGAACTGCTTTTCTCTGGATGAAACTGTGTAGCTATAACTCCTCTCTTTAGCACCATGGATGGAAACTCTGCCTCTCCATAGACACTAGTGAAACATATCGTGTTTGGATCATAATCGTAGGCTACGTAGCTATGGATAAAATACATGTATCTTCCGTCTAACTCCAGAAACTCTGAGCAATCTGCATTGCCTGTATATCTAATTCTATCCCATCCAATATGAGGAAGTTTTGCAGAAGTTTTCATTCTATCTACGTAACCCCTAAACCAGCCAAGACCCTGATTAATTGCACCACCCTCAAAACCATATTCATACATTACTTGCATACCTAGGCATATTCCGAGAAATGCTGTTCCAGAGTTCAAGATTTCGTTGAATAGCTCTATTCTATCCCTAATATACTTTGCAACAGCTTTAAAAGTTCCAACACCTGGCAACACCACGAGCTCACTGTCCTTCGTAGGCTCATCTGCTATGACAACGCTAAACCCAGCTTTTTTGAGAGAATTTGTAACACTGAAAAGATTTCCAACACCATAGTTTATTATAAGGGCCTTCATTTTTTCATCCTCCTTCTAAGCTCATCACATACATCATTAATGTTAACACCATTTACAGCCATTAAAACGAGTAAATGGTAGAGGAGGTCAGCCACCTCCTCTACAAACCTTTCCTTGCTTTCAGCTAGTGAAGATACTATAACTTCTACAGCCTCTTCACCAACCTTCCTAGCAATATATCCCCTACCTCTTTCAATAAGTTGTGCTGTATAGCTTCCCTGAGGCCTTTTATTAATCCTATCAATTATTATATTGTAGAGCTGCAAAAGAACCTCACACATATCTCATCACAACACTCTCTTCATGAGCTCTAAATCCCTCGTACCTTGCAAGTAGTTGAACAGCCCTTAAAACATCTTTATCAATGCTGGCAGCATCCTCAAGTATGGCAATGGGCTTTAGAAAATCATATATAGTTAAAGCACCTCTAACCCTAGCCCATCTATTTGTTGGTAGGATATGGTTAGGCCCTATATAATCTATTAAAGCAGGTGGGGAGAAGTTAAATGAGATAGCACCTGCATTTTCGATTAGTGACATGTATTCTGTAGAGTTGCTTACATGCAGAGCCAGGTGCTCTGGAGCTAGTTCGTTTGCAATTCTAAGCGCTTCTTCAATTGAGTTAGCCAGGTAAATATGAAATGTGTTTCTGTGGTTTTTCAAAAGCTCCTCAACAGCATTTGCAACCCTTCTGGATATTGTAATCAGTACAACTGGGCTATCCAATCCATGTTCAGCTTGTGCAATCATATCCGCCATTATAAGCTTGGGATCAGCACTGTCATCTGCTATCACAACAAGCTCTGTAGGGCCTTCAACACCATCTATCTCAACAACACCTCTAACCAAGAACTTTGCGGCTTGTACATAGATATTTCCAGGACCAACGATTTTAGATACTTTCTTAACGCTTTCAGTGCCATAAGCCATAGCAGCGATGATCTGCGGACCTCCTACTCTGTAGAGATTAGAAACTCCGATAATTCTAGCGGCATGAATTATTGCAGGGTCTATACAGCCTCCTTTATTTGGTGGTGAAGCAACATAAATGCTCTTCACACCTGCTGCCTGAGCAGGGACCCCCGCCATAAGCACTGTTGATGGGTATGGATGTCTTCCACCTGGTGCATATATACCAACAGCATCTATAGCCCTCCATACAATACCTAGCTTTACACCCATCAAGTTTATGAAAAGATCACCAGGTTTCACACTCTTATAGAACCTATGTAGAAACTCGTAAAGCACATCAATTGCCATGCGCACGTCTCGATTTAATGTCTCCAAGCATCTCTCAGCCTTTGCAGCAGGTAGTTCAATAGAGTCTAGCTCAACGCCATCAAACTTCCTTGTGTAATCTATGAGTGCCTTATCACCATATCTCTTAACATCTTCAACTATACTCCTTACATAATCCAGCACTCTATAAAGCCCTAAATCAGTTGGCTGAGGAAGCCCTTTGACAATAGTCATAACCTCACCTCAACCCCTCTCTCAAGTAGGTAGAGCTTCAGTTCACGAATTCTAATAACACCATCATGAAAAACTCCAGCTGCTAGGGCAGCGTCAGCTCTGCCCAGTGTGAGCACATCGTAAAAATGCTTGAGAGTGCCTGCACCTCCACTAGCTATTACAGGTATATGTGCAGCCTCTGAAACAAGTCTTGTTAACTCCACATCGTAGCCAAGCCTTGTGCCATCTCTATCAATGCTAGTTAGCAGTATCTCACCTGCACCCAGTTCAGCTACTCCCCTAGCCCATTCAACTGCATTAAGACCAGTATTGTACGTGGCTGACTTTGTAAACACCAAGAATCTCTCGCCAACCCTTTTAGCATCAATTGCAACGACAATGGATTGAGAGCCGAACTCATCAGAAGCCTTAGTAATGAGGCTGGGGTTTTCAACAGCTGCTGTATTTATACTAACTTTATCAGCGCCATTTGTAAGAGCCTTTGAAATATCCTCTAGAGATCTTATACCACCACCAACAGTTAGAGGTATTGTCAGAACGCTTGCAGTATCTCTAACTACTCTAAACAATGTCTCCCTACCTTCAAGAGAAGCTGTTATGTCTAAGAAGACTATTTCATCAGCCCCCTCATCCTCATACCTAACAGCAAGCTCTACAGGATCACCCTTATCCCTGAGATTTGCAAAATTTACGCCTTTTACAACCCTACCATTTTTCACATCTAAGCAGGGAATAATCCTCTTTGTCACTTCAACACCCCCTTTAAACTTCTAACACCAGAATTAACAACTCTTGTTGCCTCATAGAGGGCCATGCCCAAGCCCTTAAATATTGCCTCAGCAATGTGATGCTCATTTACACCTCTAAACTTCATAATATGGATCGTTATTCCAGCTCTACTTGCTAAAGAGTCTATAAAGTGAGGAACATTTTCTAAGGATAGACCATCTATGCTCTCTCGAGAGAATTGTAAATCTATGAATGCTCTACCCCTTCCAGATATGTCAATAGCTACCAATATAAGTGCATCGTCCATGGGCACAATTTGATGTGAGAATCTTTTTATACCTTCTCTATTCCCTAGACATGAATTTAATGCCTCTCCAATAACTATGCCACAATCCTCAACAACATGATGATCATCTACAACTTTCTTTTCTTCTGTAATAATTCGCGAAGCGCTATTCATATATGTGAATAAGGTCTCTAACAAATGATTGAAGAATGGTATAGGTGTAGCTATGTAAATCTCACCAGATTCATCTAAATTGAATTCCGCTGAGACCTTAACCTCCTTTGTTTCCCTAACCCATTTACATAATCTAGACATTCTTAACACCCCATAATCTACCCCTATAGAGAGCCATACCAACAATAGCATAGTCGAAGCCTAGGCTCTTCAATTTAATCAAATCTTCTATGCTTGAAATACCTCCAGCATACTCCTTCAACCCCTTCACAGCATTCACATACCTCTCAATATTCTCATCAATACCGCTTTCAGTACCTTCACCACTAATGTGAGTGAATAGAACTCCTCTCAAGTCATACATACTAAGCTCTTGAAGTGCTTCAAACAGTGAAACGCTTTTCTTCTTCCAACCCTCAATCATTACGCTATGACTAGAGTCATAATCCAGAGCAACAATCACCTTATCTTCACCCACAGCTTCAAGAATGTTGTCAAAGGCATTTCTATCCGTAAAGAATATTGTAGACAAAACAATAGCTGAAGCACCGTATGAAAGCATTCTCGTTGCTTTTTCAATTGATCTAATACCTCCACCAACCTGTACAAACCTGAAGCCAATTCCACACAGCCTCTTTATAATATCTTCATTGTGTGCCACGCCTTCAGCAGCATCGAGATCCACTATGTGTAGAGACTCGTAGCCTAGCTCATAAAGCTTGTGAGCCACGTCAATAGGGTTTCCAATAATTACACCAGAGCCCCTAATGCCATGCACTCTCTTAACAGCAATTCCATTACTTAAGTCTATGCTGGGCATAACTCTCATTTAATCACCTTCTCTATATCAACTACAACTATATCTCTAGCCCCAGCCTCAAGAGCCTTGGCTACAATCTTTGGCAAAGAATCCTCATCTACAACAGTTAACACCTCCCACGCATTACCACTGCTAAGCTTAGTTACAGCAGGTGCTAGCATAGCTGGGAGTATAGTGAGCACGTCTTGAAGTTTATCCTCAGGAACATTCATGAATAGCATCTTCTTATTCTTACCCTCTATAACCCCTCTAATCATTGTTAATACAATATTAGCTATGTTAGCCTCAGCATCTTTTTCCCAACTCTTCTTAGCTATGACAAAGGCTCGAGTCTCTATAACCACATCTATGGGTTCAAGACCATGTATTCTAAGTGTTGTCCCTGTGCTAGCAACATCTATTACAGCATCAGCAGCACCTAAATATGGCATCACTTCTGTAGCGCCACTTACTTTAATTAATTTTGCCTTTAACCCTTTTCGTCTAATGTAATTGCCTGCTATATTATAGTACTTAGTAGCTATCCTAATTTCTCCTCCAATTCTGCTCAACTCTTCAACGCTTGCTATGCCCCAGCTTCTAGGAACAGCAAAAACTATCTTAGCCTTGCCGAAGTCTAGCGGTAGAACTAGCTCTACATCAGCACCACTCTCAATAACGTAGTCATACCCTGTTACACCCAGCAAGGCCCCACCACTTTCAACTAAATAGGGTATGTCCTCAGGTCTCGCCATAACCACCTCCACTTCACTCCAATTAGTTTGAATAATTAAAGCCCTTTCATCAGTAGATAAGAGCTTTATTCCAGCAGCGTTGAGGAGCTCCACAGTGGGTTGTTGCAATCTTCCCTTATTCGGTATAGCTAATCTCATGTAAGATCACTCAAAGCTTGTAAAAGTCTCTCTACAGCCTCTTCACTACCCACACTTATTCTATAAAGGTCTTTGCCAACTCTCTTAATGGCAATACCATGATTAAGTAGGTGCTTATCCAGCGCTCTACCGTCTTTAACAAGTAGGAAATTTGCATAGCTTTTATAGACTTTGAAGCCCATGGATTTCAGCGCAGCATATAGTTTTTCACGCGCTAGTTTTATCCTCTCAATTATTTTCATATGATAGTCTAGATTATCTAGGGCAGCTATGCCTGCAGCAAGAGAGGGTGTAGGTATATCGAAGGTTGTCAAAACCTTTGCCACATTTTTCAAAACCTCTGGATGGGCTATTATGTAACCAAGTCTAAAGCCTGCTAGGCAAAACGCTTTGCTAAGGCTCCTCACAACAACAACATTTGGAAACTCACTTACATAGTTTGCAACAGTATAGCCGCTGAACTCATGATAAGTTTCATCCACTACAACAAAACCCTTTGTACTTAGAGCTATAGACTCTAACAACTTTTTCTCCCCACCAAAGACAGGATTTCCTGTGGGATTGTTTGGATCTACAATAACAACTAGGTCAGATCTCTTAGAGAGTTCAACTAATTTATCGTAGTCAACAATCCAGGTATCGTTACCCTCTGCTAAATCTAAGCAGAGCTTTCTAAGTCCAAAGTAATTCGAATAGATCTCAATCATGGAAAACGTTGGCCTTAGGAAAAGGATAGAATCTCCAGGATCTGTAAAAGCATGGAACAGTGTTCTAAGTGCGCTATCAGCACCTGGAAAAGGGTGCACCATACTTGCATCAATTCTGTTATACTTAGCCAAAAGCTCTCTAAATTTATTAAACATGTCTAGATGAGGATAGAGATTAGATTCAGCAATAACTCTGTTAACAGCTTCCACAACATGAGGCGGAGGTTTGTAGAGGCACTCATTTAAATGAAGCCTTAAAACTTCATGAACCTCTTCATAGCTATAGCTCTTCGTATCTAAGACCCTTTTCTTCAGCCTTTCCAAGGCGTTTAAATATGCAATTCCCGAATCCCTACGAAACTTTATTCTAACACAAGGGCATGACAAAGCTTAAAAATTTTTGTACACAGCAATTTCATCAAAGAAATATATTCTGTAAGGGTATCTAATAATGTATTGTGGTGAGCAGTTTGATCTCAAATTCTAGCATATCTCGTGATGAACTAGTAGATTTGATACTTAGTAACAACATGCTTGAAGATTTTGTTAAGTGGTTGAGGCAAAAAGGCATTGACATTGATCCGATATCCCTCAAAGACGTGGATTACATTTATTTATATCAATTTGCAGCAGAAAAGAAACTTATTGCAGACGATCTCAAAACACAGGATCAAAGTGATGAAAAAGATGTTGCAGATGATCTAGAGAAAAAAGTGCAGAGGTTTACAAAACCTAAGAAGATTAGGCGTAAGACCTAAAAAGACCTTGTGGCATTTCGATGAAAACTCATCAGCGACGTATGCTAATAGTGTGAGTATTAACTGCCATAGAACCTTGCATATGCTGCATATATGTCCCTTGGCATAACCGTTATAGCATTAGTTGGGCATTTAACTATACATGCTCTGCAACCCACACATGCATCAGGGTTCTTTGGAACAGATTTCTTATTTATAATTGCAAATACCTTATTTGCGCATGCCACATAGCATTGAGCACATCCTATGCACTTTTCGGCATCAACTTGAACTCTGTATTTAGTCACCTTAGCTATACCTCAACTATCTCATAATCCATGCTTCCAAGACCCTTCCTATAGGCTGCTTCAACCTGTATGTACGGATCTTTGCCATGTATCACAAGAAACTTGTTGTCACCAGCCTTTAAACCAGCTTTCTCACCTATTGAACCGGGCACCACTGGGGCATTGTTTATTAGATCTAGTGTTGTCTTCTCCAATGCAACAACGTCTTCTGACGCCAGGATCCCTATATCGGGCACTATGGGTACATCAGACCATGGAGCGCAATCACATGTTGGTTGCACATCCATTACATAGTTTATGTGAAAGACTTTTCCTGATTTGTTTAAAACTGTGCCATGAACAGCATCAACCATGCCCTCCTGAAAAGCTTTACCAATCTGATCCTCTTTTTCGAGGTTATGTATAGCAGATCTTGTGTTGGGGCCTGTGCAACCCATGGCAATATTCTTTATAACGCCTCCGTAACCTGATGATGGGTGTCCTTTTGAGTGAGCGAAATTTATCAAAACATCAGCATAAAACACTGCAGATCCTATCTCAACTTCAGGAACTCTTAGAGGATTTGGTACGCGAACCTTTATCAAATCCGTTTCCTTAATACCGGAAACAGGTAGTGCAATTGCACCTACGGTTTCATAGTTATAGCCATTCTCTATACCCACTAATATGTGTCTCAAACCCCAAGTATCAGTAATGAAGGGTATTCCACCCAATTGCTTAACATGATCAACAAGTATTTTGACAAACAAAGGTCTTATCGTTCTATAGCCTCCATGCTCCATATCCCCAACATGTATCTTTATAGCCACAATACTTCCTGGAGTGATCATGTTCTTTAAAGAGCTCTGCTCTAAGAGCTTTGAAAACTTGTAAGGTAATGAATATTCTTTTCCAAGCTTCTCTAGCTGAGCTTTAGCAAACAATACTTTTGACTTGCCCATAAATTCAACCCCCAGTTAAACATCATAGAAATAACATTCTAACTATTTAAGTTTTTCCATTTTGACTACTCCAAGTCTCTTGACCTCCTCAACTATCTTCTCCCCCCAACCATCACCAAAGAGTTTTCGAATCAAACTCTCCTTGGCTATTACATCATTAACTGTCCTTATACCATAAGCTAGCATTGTTCTCGCCCTAACCCTGCCAACATACCTTATCTTCACAAGTTCTAGGGCATCCTCTTTAACACCATGTTTAATTCTTTCAACTAGCTTAAATAATTTTGCAGCATTATCTTGCATGCCAAGGATCTGTGCTATAACTGCTGCAGCATATGCTAGCCACTCTCCATTCTCTCTTATCACCCTTAAATCTCCTGCCTCTATACCATATACCTCCAATATCCTTCTCTCAGGGACCTCTTCTATCCAATCCCTCAGAATCATTCCTATAACAGCACCACGAATCCAATCGACTTTCGGATCCCTAAATACATACTCCAATTCGCTATCTGGTAGTAGCCTACTTTCTGCATAACTTTCTACAATCTCTTCTTGAGCTCTTCTAACACCTCTACCAATATTCACATCAGCAAAATCAGGGCTCATACCTATGAGTGCAAGATAGTATAACTCAGTTGGTTTCTGTGCTCTTCTCAAACCTTCAACTATTAACGCTGTTGTTAATGGATCTACGTAGAGCATTGATGTAGCTGCCCCTAGTTTTGTAGCTGTATAGATATTCTCTTCAGCAACAATCCTGCTCTTAACCATGTTGAGCTCCTCCAAAAGTTGTAACACATTTAGTAACTTCCTTTCAAGAGCCTTTCTCCCCATCTTAATAGCAGCAAACGTGCTTGAAAAGAACTTGGCTATCTCATTTAATTTATTCGCTTCTTGTGAAGCTATTACTGCAAGTACATGTCTTCTAAGCGCTGCTTCGCTCAGTAATGTAGATGATATGGGTTCAGGGGGGCTCTTTATATAGTACTCTGCCTCCTTAAGATTTCTAACATCCTTTGAAACTATGACTATTCCATAGGGATCATACTGAGGTCTTCCAGCTCTTCCAGACAGTTGCTTATACTCCAAAACACTTATCTTCTCTCTACCTCCACCAGTATAGTAATAAGTATTGATTATGACAACCCTAGCAGGCAGGTTAACGCCCATGGCAAGCGTTGGCGTTGCAGACAAGTACTTTATGAATCTCTCTCTAAACATCCTTTCAATAAACCTTCTAGCCTCAGGAGAAAGCCCAGCATGGTGATATGCCACACCACATCTTACTAAGTGCTCTAGCTTCTCATATTCAAAGTCTGGAAGCTCCATTTTCATTTCCTGAAGAAGCTTATTCAACTCAGTCTTATCATCTTCGCTGAGATTTGAGCATACATATAAGGAGTACTGCTCTGCAAGCTCTTCAACACCCCTTCTAGAATACTTAAACTCCAAAACATTGAACCCCCCTCTCAAAGCCTCATTAATCCAGTACCTAGTAACATCATCGACTATAAGTGGGGCGCTCTCCTTACCAAGTTCATCAGGAAAGAACATTATGTACTTACCATCGGCAGCTCTGTAAGTAGGCACCTCATAAAGCTTTACAGGTCTCCAATAAGATTTAACAAGCTTTGCATTAAGCCACTTAGCGAGCTCCTCGGCATTGCCTATGGTGGCAGAAAGCCCCACAACCTGTATACCCAGAAGCTTTGCTCTGGTAGCAATCATCTCAACTATGTGCCCTCTACTCTCATCACCAAGCATATGAAGCTCGTCTATAACTACAACACCCACATTCATCAACCAGGAAGGCCTCCTCCTAAGGATAGAATCCAGTCTTTCATATGTAGTTACAATGATATTGAAGCTAGAAAGCCTCTTAATCTCATCCTCTGTAACCTCGTAGTCACCCATAGAAATGCCAACCTCAACACCATATCTACCCCAAAAACTAAATTCCTCATACTTTTCATAAGCTAAGGCCTTGAGAGGACTAGTGTAAATACCTTTCAACCCTCTCAAAGCTGCAGAAACAAGGGCTATCTCACCAATTAAAGTCTTACCACTAGCCGTAGGAGCACACACAACAAGGTTTTCCCCTCTAAGGAAACCTGTTTTCAAAGCCTCAAGCTGAGGTGGTGTAAAGTTGATATAGCCTCTTTCACGCAAACCCTTAACTATAACCTCGCTTAACTCTACATCACTCACTTTCCAAGACCACCTCAAACAATATTCAGAAAACATATTATAAAATCGGGTACGCGATAATGTGGCATCACTTTGTTTAGCTATAGTTTCGTAGAAAAGCTTATATAGAAGCAGTGCAACAAAATACCAAAACATGGTTATGATGGGCGACTGGTTTGAATACTTTTGAAAAAGTTGTTATAATCTTTGTATCAATTCTAGCGATATCGATTATTGCCATGCATTTTCTATACATAGGAATGGACTCTACAGGTCAGCTCATAGTTAGGCAGTGGTGTGAGGAAATAGGTCTCAATGTTTCAACTTCTATGTGTTTAGAAACAATAAATTCAAGTAGAATGAGTTTAGTGCAAGGGGTCTCACTAGCGCTTTTTCTATTTGCAATAGCACTTACAGTAATTAGGATGGAGTGGCGTACTGCTGCAGCAATGCTTGCACTGGCTCTACTAATCGTTGTTGGAATAGCAACACCCCAGATCATTCTAAACGCTGTGTCATGGGATTTGATATTATTTCTAGTGGGTAGCATGACTTTAGCCGGCATCTTTAGAGAGCTTGGTATATTTAGATATCTTGCTTTGAGGATATTAGAATTGGCAAAGAGCAATGCGATAATTCTTGTAGTCTTACTTTCCCTACTTTCTTATATTCTTTCAGCAGCATTAGGTGAGGTTACTAGCATAATTTATGTGGTAATGCTTGCTTTAGAAATAGCCAGCATAATGCGCGTTGATGTAGCGCCATTAATAATATTGAGCGTCTTAGCCACCAACACTGGAAGTACAGCTATGCCAATAGGCAACCCTATAGGGGTGTACCTCTTGTTCAAGACAAACATGAGTGTTTCAATGTTTATTAGAACTGCTTTTCCACTTTCTATACTAAACCTTGCAGTGCTATTGGCAGCATTCATTCCTCTTGAGAAAGGCCTTATTAAGACGTGGAACGAAGCTTTTAAGAAGTTTGCTCACAGAATTGAGGCATATGTAGCAAGACATAGAATAGAGCTAAGGACAGGAAATAGAGAGGCCACGAGAATATACATTGGATTAGGGATGCTATTGGCCTTCATACTAACAGTAGCATTCAATGACTTTATAGTTCAGATGCTTTCAAAATTCTATGGAGCACCTATAGATCCTCACGCATTTCTAGCATTTGTACCATATATATTCATAATAGTAATGTTTGCCCTCATCCCTATGGAGGAAATATCTAAATTTGTTGAAAGATCTGTTGAATGGTCTTCGATATTGTTCTTCATATTCCTCTTCATGCTTAGCTATGTCCTTACATATACAGGTGTCATGACGAAGCTAGCCTATGTCTTCTCACATGTAGCGGTGTCTCCATTTATGCTTCTATTCGTAATGCTGTTTGCATCAGCAGCCCTAAGCTCAGTTTTAGATAATTTATCTGTTATAGTAACATTCACACCTATAGCAATGCTGTTTAGCCAAATAGGGCTTGCAAGCTCCTTAATATATTTTGCACTACTATTTGGCGGTGTTTTTGGCGGGAATTATACACCTGTTGGCTCTACAGCAAACATAGTTGCTGTAGGTCTTGCGGAAAAACGTAGGATAAAGATTACGTGGGGCAATTGGCTTAGACTTGCTCTTGTAATAACAACGCTTCAGCTTGTTGTATCATTGCTATACCTCTACTTCCTCTAAACAACGATACTTACCATTTTAATCATGCATTCCTCAGATGATAGATGTAATTCGAATAGATGTGGAGAACTAATGGGCAGTGCTAGAAGGGTCTTCACATCTTAAGAGTGAGAGGCGGTAAGATGTTTTGTGAGATGTTTGAAGGTGTATGTCAATAGATTTTGGTTGTGCTGGATATGTGTTCATACGTGGTAATCTAGGGATTTCGGTTGTTGTGGTGGTTGTGGGGGTTGTATTGGTGGGGGGATACCCATTTCTCTTGATAGCAGTGATACTAGAGGAAGTGTGTAGCTGTAGATGGTGAGCAGGAGTGGGTATGGAACACCTTTTTTAAACTCTTCCTCAAGGGCCTTAGCCTCATCTTTATTCAATGGTGTTACCATGACAACTCCTTTTAGGTCTATTGAAGCTACAGGGGGTGTGCAATCAATTTTTATCACAAATCCAAGTAAGTAGTTATCATCTTTCTTCTCTGGCTTTCCAAACATTACATTCATGTTTATGTTAAGCTGGGGCACAGGCTCTAAGCTGTATCTCTCAGCTCTCACACTATCAATCCTAAATCCAATGTTAGGCACATCCATCACCTTTTTGAAGCAGCCTCTTTATTACGTTGATTAGTAGGTATAAGTGCTATAGCATGTACATCACTTCTAGGGGAGGAAACCTTGAGTACAATAGCTCTGTTGAACTCAGTCTGCATCACAGCCTTATCAACAGCATCACTGTTTAGAAACTCCATGTATTGCGGCTTAGAATCGCTACACAGCTCTTCAAATTCTGGCTTTAGATCAGCATCGCTTACAATATTGTTGCAGCCCTGCATATAGTTTATCACTCTCCTAAGAATCTCCTTCAAGCTCTTGCTATAGATTATATATGCCTGAAACTTTGTAACGATATTATCCTCTAATACCATAGCGAAGCACTACCAAAACTAGTTTTTATAGAAATATATAAAGCCTTCTGAATAATGAGTTTCTGAGACTATGTCGGAGGACATGGATAAAGCGCTTACAGATATACCCAAGGAATTGCTCGATGAAATAGTTGAGTATGAGAGAAAAGAGCGAGTGAGAAGGGCAGGCCCTAGGGAGAGGAGGGGCAGGTTCCCAAGCAATGAAGATATTGTAGATGCTATTAAAGATGTTTCGGGAGGTGCTATAACAAGGTACAATATAGATGCACTCTATGAAGCAACAAAACAGTATCTAGAGGAAAGGGGCTTTGACACCTCTGTGCTAAGTGAATCAAGGTTTTGGAGACTAGTCACAAATCTAACTAGAAAAGGTCATCTGAGGACAGATTTAAGGTAGTGAAGCGCTACTGCTTAACTGGTGTTTCAATCATTGACTCTAGAATTAGATGATTTAGATAAGCAGATACTTGAGGTGCTTAAACAGGACTGTAACAAGAGCATTAGAGAGGTAGCAAAAGCTGTCGGCAAATCACCTTCGCTAATACTGAAAAGAGTGAAAAGGCTTCATGAGGCAGGCCTTATTAGAAGATGTGAAGCTGTTTTAGACTACCTGAAGCTTGGATATGGGTTAATGGCACTCACACTCTTTAAAGTAGATGGTGCGCATATTGAGGAGGTTGAAAATGTTTTAGCTAAAGAGCCCAGGGTTAGAGGTGTTTATGACATTACAGGAGAGTATGATATAGCTATTATAGCGGTATTCAAAGATGTAGCTGACCTCAATTCATTTATAAAGAAGGTTTTGAAAAACCCTTACATAAAGGAGAGCGTAACCAGCGTCATATTTAAGGCTGTAAAAGATGAGATAAATATTGAGTATTTTGCAGAGTAGTGATGAGTGTGGTGGGCTCTGAACAAATGATGACATGAATCCTCTCTGACAGGTGTATTCAGTGAATGTTACTAGTAGTGATGATGTTCTGAAGGCTCTGGGCTATGACTACATAAAAAAGGTTGACCCCCCTATAGAGCCCAGCACTATTGATACACGTTTTGCTGATCTCATCCCAGAATTCAAATACCGAGGTATTCAGATTTCAAACAATCTTCTCTACGAACATCAGCTTAGAGCATTAGAAGCTCTGCAGAATGGGAACAACGCTATATTGATATCTGGGGCTGGCTCTGGAAAGACAGAGGCATGGTTTCTATACTTTTACAAGATGTTTAAGAAAGACAAGAATTTTAGAGTCGTCGCTGTCTATCCAACACTAGCACTAGCAAATGACCAGATAGCCAGGCTCTCAGCATACTCCAGTTCTATAGGTGCCAAGATACTGCTACTAGACGCTCTGTCGAGAGATGATATGGTTAAGAAGGTTGGTTTTCAAGGTCTTAGAAAAGCTGTTGCAGAAGCAAATATAGTTGCCACAAACCCGGCTTTCCTCTTTCACGAAGCTAAGAAATTCCTATTAAAACCACAGTCAACAGCTCTCTACCCCATCTTCAGAAAGCTTGACATGCTGGTATTTGATGAACTGGATTTCTACACCCCGCGAGAAGTGGCATTGATTCTCGCCATAGTGGATGTGCTTTCAGAAGTTTCAGAGAAGAAGCCTCAGTTAGCTATGCTTACAGCAACTCTTGCCAACCCAGAAGAGATATGCAGCTATTTGAAGAGCAAAACTGGAAGGGAATGCAGTGTGGTGGAGGGGAAGCCATTTAGAGTAGAGAATAGAGTGTACATAGTGCTGGGGAAGAATCTGAGAAGCGTGTGGAGCAGAATCCAGGAATACAGAGATGTTGCTATGAAAAACAATGCACCGCCTGAGATATTGAAGGCCTTCGAAGATTTTGAGTTGTTTAAGCAAAACTCTTACAAAGTCCTGCAGTTTCTCGAAGCCTTGGGAGTGCAAACACCATCAATGTTCATAGATGTAGCTGAAATTCTATCGAGATACGTCAGTGAAGATGGTGTAACACTGGTATTTACAAGGAGTATTGCGAGGGCAGATGAACTTGCTAAAATGCTTAGAGAAAGAGTAGGTGAAAAGGTGTATGCACATCACCACCTAGTCCCGAAGGAGGTTAGGAAGAGGATTGAGGAGGGGGCTAGGCGAGGCGAGGTCAAGATAATAATTAGCCCTAGAACCCTTATACAAGGTATTGATATAGGGACTGTGGTAAGAGTTGTGCATATAGGTCTTCCAGAGGATGTGAGGGAGTTCCTCCAGAGAGAGGGTAGAAAAGGAAGACGAAGGGAAATACCTTTCTCAGAATCTATAATAATACCCTCCTCTAGATGGGACTGGGAATTACTATCAAAAGGTTTTACAGCTCTAGAGAAGTGGCTTTCTTTACCACTAGAGAAAGTTGTTGTTAATCCGGGAAACAAGTACATAGCACTGTTCAAGGGGCTTGCAAAAATACTTTCTCCATGGTACAAAAATGAGCTTTTGAAAGAAGAGCATGATGTATTGAAGAGCATAGGAGTGGTTATGAAGGATAACACGGTCAATGTTGAAAAGGCTAAGTGGATTTGGGAGAGAATAAACTTTTATGAGTTTGGCCCCCCATATGGAATTAAAAGGTATTTAGATGTTGATGGGTCATCAAAACCCTTAGAACCAATAGGACACTGTGACCTGGTTGAGAGGTTTCAAATAGGATGTTTTGATATTGGTGAAGATTCTGTTGTGATTAGAGTTGAAAGTGGGAAGAGCTCTAGAATCGTAAGAGCAGTAGTTGAGAGACCTCTCAATAAACTGAACATATTTAGTTACGATGCTTTAGCAGAAGCATATGAGGAATATAAGTATGTAAAGATGCTATGGGGAGAAGAAGCATCGTTTCTCAGAGACATTGGCAGAGGCAAGCTACATAGCTATGTACTTGCAGTGGTTTATCCACCTAGAAATGGCTTTGGAGAGCTTAAGAAGATACCAAACAGGGTTTTGTGGCATCTGACCTCAAGTAGACCCAGAATTGTTAAGACAGGGGATAACGTGTTTGTAACCTATGATAGGAAGGTGATTTATGTGCCTGTAGAGACCTTTGGGGAGTACAAGGACTTCACCTATGGAATGATATTTGCTGTTGATGATAGAGAAGATACAACGCTCCTCCGCCTAGGACTAGCATACCTAATGCTTGTGCTGAGAAGGGTGTTTGGAGTACCATTTGAAACCATAATGTATAGCATTGATAAGATTGGTGAAAAGAAGTTCATTACTTTACATGAGCCAGAGGCAGCAGGATTGCTGGAGGTGTTGGATTGGATTAGTGTTAGAAAAGCTGTAGAATCTCACACATTTGACGAACTGGATATCGTGTTGCTATCACAGTTAGATGAAATAGCTTACAGCGATTTTATTAGTCTCGCTATAGACCCTTCATTAATTAGAGAAGCTGCTAGCAGGATAATAAACTATGTGTTACTAAGGGATAAGGTCTCAGCTATTTTCAGAGGTAAGAAAGTACTAATTCCGAAGCCTAGTAGAGCACTACAGGTAATAGCCTTAGACACCACCTCTCTACAGGTAGAGGAAGAGCCGATACCAAAGGTGCTTACAACCTTGGCATATTTTGATGGAGAAGAGGAAAAAGCTGTAGCAGAAATCTACATGAGGTACCCATTCACGCCTCCTCCAAAGACTTTGAGAGACTTTGAGAGCTTTATAGAGGACTCCATATATTACTCCGATTACAAGCTCGTGGTTTTCGATAAGGAGTCTACTGCAAGAGAGTTGGGTGCAGCAAACTTGAAGAGATTAGCAGAACTAGTTAGAGAAAGAGCTGTTGAGGTTAGGCAAGAGCTTCTAGGCATAGGCATTAACCCGCCTTCACTAACTGCCCTAGTTGATGGAATAGATGTGGAGAACCCTCTCTGGAGAAGCGCATATGAGGAGTTATACAAGGCATACAAACATATGTATGAAGCAGGTGCATCAATGAAATTCAAAGGGGTATCAGTAAATGCTGAAGATTTAAAGAGACTAACAGTTTCAAGAGCTAAAATAGTTTACCTAGCACATTTAGTTGCGCTATCCTTAAATAGCTTTTCGTGAAGCAAGTAAGTGAGGAGTAAAGCTAGGTGAAAAGCTTTGAATAAGATGTTTAAAAAAATTAGTGTGGATTCACCTCATGGCATATATATCTACAGGTCTAAGGAAAAGGTGTGGGAGTTTGTAAGAGCTGATGGGGATGCTTTTGAACCTTTAGACAAGGGAGTATATGTAATATACTTTGACAATACTAAGTGCTCTGCATGCAGAAAATATGATGAAGTGTGGTTCCCGTTTGTAGAGAAGTGGAGTAGTGAAAGAGGTGATAGCGCAAAATTTGTGATAGTGTTATGCGATTGGTTTGCCCGTGAATGTAAATCGCAAGCTGCGGCAGAGAGTTTTAAGAAGTTTGAGGTACATGCATCACCAACAACTGTGGTTCTCTATGCTGATGATGTTAAGGCTGTAAGGTATCAGGAGAAGTATGAAGGAGTTATGTATGAATTTGAACTTAAGCTAGTTCTAGATAAATTTGAGGAAAGGGCTCAGAAAGCTATGAAGGGTGAGAAGGTCTCTCCACCAATATCAAAAGAGAGTGGAAAAGCTTTAGAGGAGCTCATAATGCAGATACTCAAGGCATTGACGCTGGGGGAGAAGAAGGAGTAGATATAATGTCTAATCTATTCTAAAAAGCATTTCAATATCCTTCAAAGTCTTCAACACAATGGCTGGGCACACTCTCTTCACCCCATTTATTTCCGAGAGCTCTTTATGTATCTTAGCCATATCTTCTTCATCCCTAGCCCAAACCATAGTCATTAACTGATGATCTCCTGTGGTGAGCCACAGCCCCATCACATAACCTCTGTTTCGCACTTTTTCAATTACTTCAAAAAGCCTTTCAGGCTCTACATCGATACCTGTAAAGGAGACAATTCTATAGCCAAGCTTTCTCGGATCTACAGAGATAGTATATCTCTTTACAATGCTTCCCTCAAGCCTCTTAACCCTCTTAATTACTGCAACATCGCTTAAATTAACTTCCTTAGCTAGTTCTGTAAATGTTATTCTAGCATTTTCAGACATTCTTCTCAATATTTTCAAATCCCTTTCATCTAACATCTCTTCAGATATTGCTCTTCACCTTCTTAATTTTGAAAACACCTACTCTCCTCAACTCAGAAAAGTCCTCAGGCTCCAAAACCCTATATAAGTCTGCTTCAACACCAATATCTTCTAACACATACTTGAAGTCCTCAATCCAATCATTAACACCGCAAGTAAAGCAAAAATATCCTTCAAACGCCACCTTCACATCACAATCACTAACACTAACAAGCACTGCCTTTGCTTCTGCACCTCTATACCTGTTGTACATCTCTATAGCTTTTTCTATCAATTTGCTCAGATCATCTCTACATGATTCAGATTCGCTGCTTTGAATCATTTTAAGTCGTCTGTTAGATAACCCAAATTAACTAATAAGTGTATACTTTTACTCAGTAATGAAAAAGCAAAACCTTGTCAAGACACCAGCATGCCATGAACAGCTTAAAAGTGTCTGCTTAGTACTCTGACTGGTGACATCTTGGCTGAGGAAATTAGGGCTTTAGATAAAGAGTTTGTCAAGCTATTACTCAAAAGGTTGGAGCTCTCCAGAGCTGTAGATAGGCACATCCTTAGAGGGGTTAATGCTGAAACATATAATTTTTTGAGGAAATCTCTTGTGGATGCTGGGCTTTCGGAGAACTATGCATCTCTCTTTGCAGGTCTCTATACTGCTATATTATCTCAGGGCAGTGGTTTAAGAGTTGCTTATCTGGGGCCGAGGGGCTCTTTTTCTGAGGAAGTGGCTATAAAGGTGTTTAGATATGCAAATATAGAGTTTTTGCCTCAGAGCAGTATTAGTGCTGTTTTTAGAGTTGTTGAAGAGGGGGATGCAGATTACGGTGTTGTGCCTATAGAGAATTCTCTTGAGGGAAGTGTAGGGGAGACAATAGATATGCTAGCAGAGTCAACGCTGAGGATCTGTGGAGATACTGAGCTAAGGATAAGGCTTAACCTTATTGCAAAGCCCGGCACTAAGCTTGAAGAAGTGAAGCTTGTTATAAGTAACCCCTATGCCCTGGCTCAGGCTAGGAAATTTATTGAAAGTAGGTTAAAAGGAGTTAAGGTAGAGGTTGCGACGAGTACTTCAGAAGCTGTCAAAACAGCTGTTTCAAGCAGCGGCATAGCTGCCATAGGATCAGAATACGCAGCGCTATTGTATGGCGGGGAAATATTGCTTCACGGCATAGAAGATTATAAAGAAAACTACACGAGGTTCATCATAATCGGTAAAACACCTATCGAAGTAAATGAAGCAACTATGATTAAAACTGCAGTGCTGTTCACATTAAAGCATGAGCCAGGGTCTCTATACAGAGCCTTACAACCATTTGCTGAGCGCAAGGTGAATCTAACAAAAATAGAGTCCAGACCCATCAAGGGCAAGCCATGGGAGTACATGTTCTTCATGGAATTCGAAGGCGATATGAGTAATGAGAACATTTCACAAGCATTAAATGAGCTTAGCAAGAGAACAGAATCATTAAAGATACTGGGGTCTTACCCAAAAATAACTTAGTCCCCAAACAAAAATCCTGCAATATAAAAGCATTTAACATAGTACTAGGCCACAATATTTTAACAAACACCCCACTCTATTGATATACAAAAGCTCAGCAGCCCACCCTTATCTAGGTCCTCTAGAAATTCTCCTCTATCACACCATTCCAAACTTTGCCATACTGCAATATGTGATGATAGGCATTATTTTAAGTAGTATCTGGTGCTTGGGCTTTATATCTATACTTAGCTGACTTAATTACTGTGAACCTATATGAAAACAGCTCTTCTACATCTATGTACTCTTTCACGGTCTCAACAGCCTTGTTATATTCTTCCACAATACGCTTAATCTCGTCTTTCTCATCATCACCAACATATCTGCATTCTGCAATAGGGTAACCAACATGTAGAACTCCCCACAGTTTTGAAAGTTTTTCAAACTCTGGGCCTAGGATTCTCATCAGGTCATAGGCATCCAGATCTTTCAATGCCTTGACCTCTTCCACATTTTGCAAACCTCTTTTTGTAAGCGCTTCAATGTAATGCATTAAGAGAGTTCTTGGCGGTGCTTTGCCTATGGTGCTCAGCGGTATGCACCGCAGCTGTAGACACATTAGCCATATTCACACCTAGCAGTAGCAACTTAAATATGTCACTACCAAAGGAAATCATACTGCCTCCTATCAGGATAAAACCATTACGTACTCCATTCTCCATCAACAACTTATCAGCAACAGGGATAGCGAAATCTATTGGAAGCCCGACATGATCCCTAATTATTCTTGGAGCAGCACCTGTTCCAGCACCAGCACCATCAACTATAGCCCCTAGAGCCCCTGATCTAGCAACGCCTACAACAATAAACACTATCTGATTGCTTGCAGCAGACTTTACAAGAATAGGGGTTCAGCTCTCATATAAGTTTTATAAGTTGGTGTGTTTTCATCGCATCATCTCTTTTCCCCTGCACCCCACTCGGGTTCTCATCGGGCTTGGGGGTGTTCAGGGCCACCCCAGGGACCCCACATCTTGAGTACTTAGGCATGTACCTCCTGTAGAGGTTTATTGTTGCAATAACATCTCTATCTCCTATGAAGCTGCATTTTCTGCATCTTAATACACTATGCCCATATTCAGTAGTTTCTTACCGCATCTAGGGCATTTTGAGGAAGTAGCTTTAGGATTGATTTTAATTGCTTCAACGTTCCTCTCCCTAGCCTCATACTCTATGCAGAACTGTATTCTGCGATAGAACCACAGTCCAAGCCTTTTATTAAATCTCCTATCCCTCTTATTGTTCTCTCCCAACTTCTCCAGGTCTTCTAGGACTACTACTGATTGATGTTTGAGTGCTAGCCCCGCTACCAAGTCTCCTATTTTGTGGGCATAGCCCCATGAAATATTCTTTACCCTCTCACCATACCTATCAATAGCTTTTCTAACACTCTTGATGAACCTCCACGACCTTGGATACCTCTTCTGAACCCTCTCAACCCAGATCCTATGGGTCAAAATCTTTCTGTGAGGTGTTTTAAACCTCTTCAATTTAATTAGCTTACCATTAAAGCTAAATACTGCTATTGTTATATTATCAAAGTTTAGGTCAATGGACATAACTATTCTAGGTCTTACTTGTTTAGCAACTCTCTTAAAATATATTGAGACACAGAATCCGCTCCCATCATACTTCACTACTAGCTCGTAGTTTTCCCAGCCTTTGAACTTCTCAACTCTCTCGCTAGATGCTATCAGCTTTAACCTAGCCTCATAGCCGTTATGTAGCTTTAGTGCCAGAGTCGTGTTGTCCAAGTCCAGTTTGTAATCGTACCTATCTATTCTAGTACTCAGCCTCCTGAGAACAGGCTTTCTACCACCATTGCTCTTAGCGGAATCCACAAGGCTCTCAACATAAATGTATATCTCCTTAGCGTGGTGAGCCCTGAAACCCATAGACGCTAAGCTATTGTAGAATAGCCTGTGTAGTTTCTTCTTAGAGAACTTATCATTAATACTCCAAACCCTGTCAACAACCATTTGAAGAGCATCACGGTACAGCCTCAGAAAATCAAACAACCTATCACAGCTACCCTCGGGAAGAGCCCTCACCCTCAAAGCCTCTATAACAACGGGCTCTCCACCCCTCACAGAGCGGCTCACCAATTCATAAAGCTGTTTTCAAATCTCATACTTTTCTAACACTATTTGTTATCGGTGTTAACATGGCTAGGTTCATATATGCTGAATGCTCTGTGATAAAGTTTAGGGGTGGGACAGTGGTCCTATACCCACTGGCAAAGTACCATCCAGAGGTAAAGCCATTGTATGGAAAGAGGGTGCATGTAGTGATAATAGCAGAAGAGTAGCATCAAAACACATAACTATATGAAATTCAAAACAGTTGCGAAGGGCTTATCTGTAAGCTCATGAAGCATTCTAACTCTCTGAGCCAAACCCTCTATACTGTATATATCATGATGTGGTGCAGGACTTAGAGCTTCAGACCTTGGCGGCGTTTTCCTCAGCTTAGCAATTTCATCAACAACCTTTTCACCTGGCAAGTGACCTCCAATACCAGGCTTCGTCTCCTGCCCAATCTTTATGTTTATTGCCAGTCCCTTCTTTAACATGTTTCTATCTATCCCAAAATGTTCACTAGCTCACTGCACAACAATGTTCTCATGCTTTCCAACATCTGGATGGAGACCTCTCTCACCAACATCAGCGGCAACATTTGCCCTATCAGCCACTTCTGCTAAGATTATATTTGGATATTTTGAAAGCGCGTCAAAGTGAATGTCACCTAGATACGCAGGTAGGGAGAGATGCTTTCTACTAAAATCTATTCCTACATCAACATCAATCTTATCTATACCTTCTACACCAAGCCCCTTAACAAATTGCATCATTTCATCTTCCCTTAAATCTCTTAAACCAAGTCTATCCAAAATTCTACCCCTCTTTGAAGTAGATAGTGCAACTCTTTCAACGCCATGGGCTACAGCAAATCTTATCTCAACATCTTTTGACGAGTCCAAAAACCTAAGGAATCTCCTAAAGGGGGAAATACCTAGCAATGATAACATATTTTGCAGCTTTTTGCCTCATTGATAAATCTCTCACTAAGTTTAATACTATGCATGAATTATATGCATATCTAGAAAATAATGTTTTGTTTATGATATCGTGTATAAATATGTATAGGGATTTTAAATAGATCAATACTGCTAAAGCATATCTTAGTCTCTATATATCAAATATTAATGGTTTTAGTTAATATAAACATTTGTTCGTTAGATCTTTGCAAATCATTTATATTGTTGTGAATTTTTGAACTATATACTATAGTAGTAATAGAAACATTTATTCATGTTACTAACTAGATACTTTTATAAATCTGTTCAGTGTGATAGACTTTTGTGTGAGTACATATGGACTTAGATAGTGTTGTAGACGAGGTCAAGAAGCTTAAATGGGTAGAGATGCAATTTACGGATTTAGTAGGCTACCTGAGAACAGTTTTGGTGTCATCTGATCAAATAGATGTTGAGGTGTTTAGCAAAGGCATGGGCAAGCTTGATGGTAGTAGTGTAAAGGGGTTTACAGGTATTGAGGAAAGCGATATGAATTTAAAGCCTGATCCATCAACATTTGCAGTTATGCCGTGGGAAGAGGGGTTGGGGAGATTCATATGCGATGTGTATAAAGCTAGTGAGAGGTTTGCAAAGGATCCTAGGCTAGTGGGGCAGAAACTCGATGAAATGCTTGGAGCTGAGAATCTAAAAACCTTTTTATCAGCAGAGCTAGAGTTCTTCATATTCAATAAAGTGAGTGCCTATGTCGATGGCTGGAAGCAGTCATATGAGGTAATAAGTGATGAGGGTAGTTGGGCAGGTGTAGCACCATTTAATAAGGCTAAGGATGGCTACTATGTTCCCTACCCAAAGGATAGATTCCTTCACCTCAAGATGGAGTTTGGAGATGTTTTGAAGAAGTATTTTAAGTTGCAGGTAGAGGTATTTCATCACGAGGTTGCTGCAGCATCTCAACACGAAATAAACTTCAGGGGTGGTACCACCACATACGCAGCGGATGCTATACAAACAGTTAAATACGTTATTAAGGCGCTGGCCTATAAGCAAGGTCTTATAGCAACCTTTATGCCGAAACCACTTTACGGCGATAATGGAAGCGGTATGCATGTCCATGTCAGTATATGGAGAGGAGACGAGAATCTTTTTTACGACCCCAACGACAGCTACGCAGGTTTAAGCCAGTTTGCTAGATACTTTATCGGAGGGCTAATTGAACATGGCAGAGCGCTCTCAGCCATCGTAAGCCCTACAGTAAATAGTTATAAAAGGCTTGTCCCAGGCTATGAAGCCCCTGTATACCTGGTGTGGAGCAAGGCTAATAGAAGTGCTGCTATAAGGGTTCCTGCCTATAGCAATAGTTATAAGAGTAAAAGGATTGAATATAGGCCTCCAGATCCAAGTGCAAATCCATATCTAGCGCTCTCAGCAATAGTGCTTGCAGGTCTTGATGGCGTTAGGAAGAAAAGGGAGCCAGGGGATCCAATAGATGAGAATGTATATAGAATACCTCCAATGAAGAGAAGAGAGCTTGGCATAAAGGAGCTTCCAGGATCACTTGAAGAAGCATTGGATGAGCTTGAAGCAGATAATGAATGGCTTAGACCAGTGTTTTCAAGAGAGTTAATAGAAACATACATAGAGCTTAAGAGAGAAGAAGCAAGAAAAGTAAATTCATATCCTACACCAGTAGAGATAATGATGTATTACGACGTCTAGCACACATCAAAACCATTTTGTATTACACCTAGCTAAGCCTTGCACCCTTAACCCTCAACCTTCATCCCCATCGCTTCTCATTTATTTGCAACTATATCAAGGGTCTTCCACCTCGCCCACATTTTATAGCTATCGATACTGGTTCATGGTATCTGTAAAGTCTGAGACAGGCTCTTCACACCTAGCATGTCTAGGGCTTGGAGCAGGGATCTCCGTTGCCTAGGGCAATCTATGAGAAGCGAATTAAATCAAAGCTTATAAATTCAACTCCTAGCTATAAACTGTGTGAGGCTCTTGAAGCATAAATATGTAGCTTTTTTCAGAAATGATTCAGAGATTGATGTGGAGAATAGAGTGCGAGACCTTGTGCAAAAACTTGGGGGTAGAGGGATTGGAGCAGTGATGGTGTTTATTGGGATAGTTAAAGACGTTGTTGAAGGTCATAAGGTGCATGAACTTTTTTATGAGGCTCATGAAGAGTACGCGTTGAAGGTTCTCGATAGGATTGCTAGTGAGGAGCTTGATAAGGATGGTGTTGAGGCTATTGAGATTATGCATAGATTGGGGCCTGCGAAACAGGGCGAGAAAACACTTTATATAGCTGTCGCTGCAAGGGGGAGGAAAGAGGCTCTAGAGACCCTTTCTAAAGTTTTGGAGAGGGTTAAGACAGAGCCTCCCATATTCAAGCTTGAGAGGAGAGATGATGGGGAGTATTACATAATTGGCGAAGGCAGGAGGATTAGAAGGGGAGATTTTTAACGAAACCTTTTAATTAACACAACCCTGTTTTGTTGCCCCACCTTCTCAACCCTAACATAACCTAACCTCTCTAACTTCTTCACATGCCTCCACAGAGTGGTTCGGGGTACTGATGGCAGATCCTTTTGTAGTTCTGATTGAAGTGCTGCTCCACCCCTCTTCTCAATGCTTCTCAGTATTGCAATATCAAGCTCGCTTAGTGCTACCTCTTCCTCTCTCCACCTCCTAACAGCTCTAAGCAAGAAAAATGTAGCAACACCTATAGCACCAACACCAAAGACAGCTATGATTGTGTTAAGGGGTAGGCCGGCACCAGTAGTGAGTGGCTTGCTAGAAGTTGTAGTTTCTGAAACCTGTGGCTTAACTATGTAGAGTAATTGTATATTCTTACCCTCATCAAAATCTATGTAGTACATATCACCTATAGTTCCAAAACCTGTTATGTTGTTTGGTAGGGTAAGTAGTATGATACTGGGGGAGAGGATAAGCCTATACATGTATTTACCTGAAAGGTTAAAAGCAAGCCTATTCTCAACAATAGTTGCATTAACTATGTAGCTTATAGTACACACACCTTCAGATCCAGAGATAACTGTTACACTATTTGTGGTATAGTTGTATACTATTGGAAGCTCTCTACCATTAGCTTCAACAGTTAGTGAAGATATTATTGGCTGTGTAGGCAACACAACTTCGTTCAAACCTGGGGAGAGTCTGCAACTCATATTCACATGAGCTATGCCATCACTATCAATATAAACATATACAACACTCTTAGCACCATAAACAGGGATGAAGATGTTGCTAAGCAGTACAATGGATAGAATAAACAATGCGAACATGTATAGAGGCAGCTGCCCAACGCTCAAACTCATGGGTGCAATCCCCAAGCAAATGCATAGCTAAGGACACACCTATAGTATTGGTTGAAGCATCTTTTTATACGTATGGTAAAAACGTGCTCTACTCATATAAATAGCTCTTCTGCGGATTAGTCAAACCCAGTGCTACTGAGACATCTTCTTTTGCCTCGCCACTATATATCAGCGCTAATTTGTAGAGCCTTCTCATAGCTGACGACTCTAAGCGTATAAACCTATCGACATAGTCTATTGGTATGGGGACTGCATTCTGTGAGGTGTTTTCCATTACATATTCCAAAACCTTCTCCACAGCACTTCTGGGATACACATCTAACCTAGCTATTTGCCGAAACACCATGTCTGACTTAGGCATGTAGTAAACTACTGCAGTGCTATCCATGTATTTACACAGCTCTTGTAGCAGATCATTAGAGGAGTTTGTGTTGCACTTGTCAAGAGCTTTTAAAATTCCCTTAAGCCTCTTTTTAGCTGAAGGACTTCTATCCATAGCTTTGCTCAGATGCTCTTCAAATACGTTGAGGTAGCTGTCTAGCACAACATATTCTCCAGGTCTAAGTACATAGCTCAGCAGAACCTTGTCATTTATGTGCCTGAGTTTAGAGTGAAGCTGAGGATCAGCACCTCCTATGTAGGTGGCTATGAATGTGCTTGAAACCCTCTTAACCACACCCACAACAGGCACCCCCAGAGCCTCACACCTCCTCAAAAGCTTTATAAGTGCTGATGAGGCTATGGAGGCTAGTTTATCTGGATCTGAAGTGCTTTTCGCTTCTGAAATGCTGAGGAGATTTGCTGGCGTAAAGAATGTGGGCCTTGTTGAAAAGAATAGCGAGCCATCAAGCATAATTATATCTGCATACCTATGCTTCTCAATAGCTTTCAAAGCTGTGCTCAGCTCCATGATCTTGGAATCAAGCTCTATCACTACATTCAGACGGTTTTCGATGTTTCCAAGCCTTAGCGACACATCTGTTATCCCATATGACGAAATACCGCTAGGGCCTACAACTACATAGCCTGAGATAATTACTCCGAAAACACCTGCTACAAGTTCTAGCGCTGGCTTACTCCAAGTGCTATCAACAGCTATGACTATCTCCCCACCTGCCCCAGCCTCTTTGCCAAATACCTTTATTTTAAGAAGCCTCCTCAAATCGTTTATGTTGCTACGAATTGGATTCACATATCTACTTCCCAGAATCTTTATGAGTTCCTTAGCCATTTCACTGAGAGCTAGCGTCACCTCAGGGTTTTCATCACTTAACTCTATAGATTCACCATATGCAAACTCTTTTTCTAGATCATGCAACATCTCTGACCCTCATAAGAATGGGTCTTCTAAGTGGGTTGCCCAGACCTGCGAAGAAGAATTCTCTTGGTGCTAGGAGGGGCAGTGTATACTGCATGTACTCAACCCCTTCAATCCAATTCCTAAGCTCATTATAATCTCCAGCTGTCTGCAGTCTTGAGAAGAACACGGTGTTTATATTTCCCCTAATTTCAGGGGCTAAATCTACTATTCTCTGAGAAGCGAGTATTAATCCAAATCCCCATTTCCTGCCTTCTCTAGCAGTTCTCGTGATAATATCTTTTGCAGGGCTGCATCCACGTTCACAGCAATAGTTGTGAGCCTCATCAACAACTGCTAAGAGATCTGCTCTTCTTCTACCCTCTGCTATAATGTCCCACACTTTCTTAATAATTTGATACACAATAGAGTTCTTAGCACTATACTCAACCTCTGAAGACAAATCGATTATAATCACTCTGCTCTTCCCACCCATAAGCATTTGAACCACATCATCCACAGTAATTCTCCTTCTAGACAAATTGCTTTCGAAAAAGCCCTTGCCAACTCTTGTATGTAGCAAAAGCCTTGTCTTAACTGCGCTTGATTCACGTGCACCCATTTTTCTAAGGTAGGACTCAGCAATAGCTACAAACTCGTTAAAGCTCCACTTAAACAAGCCCTTAGTGCTCAACACTCTGTACTTTTCTAAGAGCTCCTCTAAATCAATGCCACGACTGTGAGAAGCAGAATACTTAAGTCCCCTTTCCTCAGAACCCTGGCTAATTTTTTGCACAACACTTTTTATATACTCTATTACTATGCCATACATGTAGTCCTCATAATATGTGCTTAAACCAGTGTAATTTACAAGAATATCGGCTATCACATCAGGTTCGAGCACTATTTGCGAAACATCAACTATCTCCACATCTACACTACCCCACCTAGATTTATCCGCATAGTCAACACCTGTATGATCAAATATTGCAATGCTGTAGTCAGGCTTTTTCACTAGAACCTCTTCAACAATTGCCTTCACAAGTCTGGACTTCCCAGAACCTGTAGCACCCAGCACAGCTATGTGGAAGTCTAGAGCCCTTGGATCTAGATCTACTCGGAGATGCGAAAATTTGTGAAAGCCTATGGAGAGACCTTGCGGCAGGTCTAGCACTTCAAGCAGTGCATCCCCCTTTTCAGCTGTATAAACATTGCTTCCAGGCCTCGGTATGGCAAAGCTTAGATGGACACCTCCCTCAGGGGCTATCTCGCCTATTATCTCCACATAGCTTTGCATAAGCGGTGCCGAAAAGCTGTGGCTCTTTTCAGGGTCGAATGTTGTTGGGAGTGCTGAGGAGTCTATGGCTAGATCCCTCTTCACACTGCTTTTGAACACCCCTAAAAACCTTCGCCCCTCCACAAAATCGTCTATTATTGCCAGCATCTCGTCCTTAACGTAGTCCATAGCCTCCTTAGAAACTCTAACTGGTGCTAGTGAGGCTCTAGAACCAGATGTAACTACACCAACTAGGGCTCCAACATCTCTAGGGCTCCACTTCCACATAAACCTCTAGCCTGTGTAGTAAGAGTATATTAGCTAATTATTTTAGAGAGTTAGCTGAAAGTGTGATAAAATTGTTTAGAGTAGTGTTAGAGGCTCTACTCCAGGGCTTGCCGGAGGAGCAGATGTGCATAGCGAAGTTGAGGGAGTCTATAGCTATAGATGGTCTTTGTACAGGGTCTCAGCTGGTCTTTGTATGCTCCTATGGTAGCACTCTCACAAAGTTTTCTATTGTTGAGGAACCCGCCAAAGCCTTGCAACACACAATTTTAACAGGGGCTTATAAAGCACTTACACTTCAAATCGTTGTTGAGGGTGAAAAACCTGATGAGGTTGTGAAAACAGTTGACCTTATTTACAAGTCTCTTAAGGATTGCGGTATTTTGTTGAAGTTGTTGTGAATTCATGGATTTATTCTCACTATAGCCTCTAACACAGCTTTGCTAACCTTTTCAACATATGTCTTCAGCTCTTCTGCAGTAGCAAACCCCAGCTCTTCTACAAGCGAGTCGCTGACCATAAGCACAGACCCTGTTTTAAGCCCCCTCATAGCTCCAAGCATGAAGAGTCCTGCGCACTCCATCTCAACAGCTACAATACCTCTGCTAGTCCACCTCTTCACAAACTCGGGGTCTTCAGCATAGAAAGCATCGCTACTAACAATTGGACCCACAACATAGTTTATCCCAGCCTTTTGAACCTCCTCCACAAGGGTCTTCAGCACCTCGAAGTGAGGGGCTGTAGCCATGCAGATATAATCCCTTAGATACTGATAGAAAGCACCACCAGGGTGATAAGCTGCAGCAGTAGGTATCACAACATCTCCTATTCTAAGACCCTTAACCATTGCACCACAGGTACCAAACCTCACAACAACTCTTGCCCCAAGCATTGCAAGCTCCTCAACGACCAGCATTGATGATGGGTGCCCAACACCGTGCACAGCTACAGAAACTGGAACACCTTTGTACAGCCCTGTGTACACTAGAAAGCCTCTATTGGTATTCACAAGCCTAGGGCTCTCAAGCATTTTAGCAAGCTGCTCAACTCTAGCAGGATCCCCAGCTACAACAACCCTTTCCGCAACATCCCCTCTCCTAGCCTTTATATGAACAGGTCCAACCAAGGCAACGCACCTCACTACACAGTGATAAATGGTAGAAATAAAAAAGCTTAAATTATGCATGGGTAAAGCAAGAGGTGCAAAACACAGTGAACTATGTGAAAATTGTTGGCAGAGTTTTTAGTGGTGTTGGTGAAGGGAGAAACTATGTCGAGCTTTATAAAAATGAGATAGAAAAGACCCTAGGCATAAAGCCATATCCAGGTACACTAAACATTAGACTAGAGCACGAGTACGTGGACATAGCTAAAAGGGTTCTAGCACCAAGCCCTCACACTATAATTAAACCCCCTAGAGAAGGTCTATCACCTGTCCTGGCTTGGAAAGCCTATGTAAAACACATCTGCGTATACATCGTAAAACCCCTGAAAACAGTATGGGGCTTTGACGTAATAGAGCTAATAGCAGAGAAAAACCTTAGAAAATTCCTTGGATTAGTAGATGGCGACATTATAGAGATACTGGTGTTACTCACCTAAGAGACAATGGTCTAAGTTTTTGAAATTCGAGTGAAACAATCAACTCTAAAATTATGATGAGGTATAAGCTGTATAAGTGTGTCTAATAATCCTCACTATCAAGGTGGATCCCGCTAACAACAAACACTCCTAAAAGACCCAAGACTTTTCCATCCAAGGTGAATGAGGTTCTGAGAAGTGTTGCGGGGGATGGAGATGGGGTTATATCAAATAAGCCTGTATAAATATAAACCTATATGAAGTTCAAAGCATTATGCCAGGGCATTGGTTAGTGTTTTTAGAGTGTTGATTTACATAATTTATAGGCTTTGAACAGTATCCAATGATGTGAAGCTTGAAGCTGTTGGTGATGATCGTTATTTTTTTCCTATCGATATCTTTATGTATGACACTCTTCTTCCTCTGATTAGCATGCTTCCTATCTCAACATTTTTTAGAGTGATTCTGTCTCCAAGTCTAGAGGTTAGTGTGTTGTATAGTGTTACTGCTCTGTGGATTTGCTTTCCTCTGCCAAGTATTTCCACTATGTCGACATCTCTATTTATGCTTATTATTGCTTCGAGTATGTATTCTCTTAGTGGTCTGTTTCCAAGTACGATTGTTTTTGTGTTTCCCGACGCTCCTGTACTCATTGCTTCAACCCTTTGGCTTTATCTATATTGGTTTAGAGCTGAAACAATATATAAGTTTATCACTTAAGTGTAAGCTTGGCTTTTGGGTTTTAGTGCGCTACAGCTTTAATGCCCTTTAAATCAGAGCTTTGTGATGAGGTGGTTTGTACAGTGGATAACTTTCTGGTGCTTACTTGGAATGACCTAGCGGCTCTAGGTTTAGAGCTTGCCGAAAAGGTGCAGTCCTCTGGCTATAGACCAGATGCTGTTATTGCAGTGCTGAGGGGTGGGTACATAGTTGCTAAAATACTCTGCGATTACCTGGGTATAGATAGTATTGCTACTGTGGAGATAAAGTTTTATAGGGGTGTTGGTGAAAGAGCTGAAAGACCAGTTGTAGTAACGCCACTACTCCACGATGTTAGAGATAAAAGGGTTATGATAGTGGATGACGTTGCCGATAGCGGGAGAACACTACAGGTAGCTGTAGACATAGCTAGACTACATGGAGCCAAGGACATCAAAACAGCCACACTATACCTCAAACCCTGGTCAATAACACTTCCAGACTACTATGTAGGGGAAACAAAAAGCTGGATAGTATTCCCATGGGAGGTAAGCGAAGTGCTAAGAGAGCTTGCCAAGAAGTTCGGAGGCTACGAAAACGCAGTGAACATACTCAAACTAGAACAATACTACGACAAAAAATTCGTAGAGCGAGTAATAGACATAGCAAAAAAGCTCTAAGAAAAGCAAAGCTTTAAAGCCCAACACGACAAACAACACATAGCGCCGCGGTAGTATAGCCCGGACAAGTATGCGGGCCTTTCGAGCCCGTGACCCGGGTTCAAATCCCGGCCGCGGCACCAAACAATAGAAAAATGGTTACGGGTTCACGTTCTTCTCTTTTTCAACAAGTTGTTCTGGACATTGCATGTGATGAATATCAGACATGCAATGGTGATGTTCATTGATTCTGGTCATTGACTTGAAGTATATTGCTCATGGTTCTCTAGGATGTGAGAAGAATAGACAAGTTCGCGTAGCTTCTCAAGGTACCTGGGATAGTGGGTATCGGCTTCTGTGAGCAGATCCTCGTAGTGCGCTTCTGAGATCCTTAGCTCTCCAAACCTTGACTGTATAAACCTCCCCACCTTAACAGGGATTCTCGCACTTCAGGGCTGGGAGGAGGTCAGAGAGTCTGCTAAGCCGTAGAACTGTGTATAACGTCAAAGGCTAGGAGGCTACCATGGGTGAAGGTCTAGGCTTTTGCTTGAAGTAAGCATAAAACTCTTTTTAAGAGCTAATCTATTGTATGGAGTGCTACTGAGTGTGTCAATGATATGAGTTTGTCTATTGATTGGTCTAGGCTTGAGGAGGTTGTTGAAAGGGTTGTTAGGAGGGCTAGAGCTGAGGAGCTCAGGGATATTGCTGAGGCTATCAAGACTTTAGCAGATTTTATGAGGACCGGCTTTAAGGAGGTGCTTGATAGAATTGAAAGAATAGAGAAGAGATTAGAAGCCGTTGAATCAATACTACTTAAGCATAGTAAAAGTATTGAGGAATTGAATAAAACGTTAATGGAGCATAGTAAGAGGTTAGAGGAGCTGACTAAGGTTGTTCAAGAACATACAAAGATTTTACAAGAACACTTAAGAATTTTGCAAGAGCATAGTAAGAGGTTAGAGGAGCTCAGTAAAAGAGTTGAGGAAATGAATAAGGTGTTGATGGAGCATTCAAAGAGGCTTGAAGAGCATAGCAAGAGGCTAGAGGAGTTGGCAAAGGAGATTGCTCGTCAGGGTGTTGTTCTAGGGTCTATTGGTAGGAGGTGGGGCAGGGACTTGGAGAAGATGGTCTTGGAGCTCTATAGGCATGTTCTTGAGGAGAGGGGTATGATTCCTGAGAAGATTGAGAGATTTACTTATGTTGACAGTGATGGGAGGTACTATGTGAAAGACTCTAAAATAGAGTTTGACATATACATGCACAACGAAAGAATTTACCTAGTGGAGATAAAGTCACACGCTGATGTAGAAGACGTTGAGTGGCTCTACAAGCGAGCAGAAATCTACGAAAAAATTGCAGGAAGAAAGCCAGACAAGCTAATGCTTGTAGCAATACACATAGATGATGACGCATATGCAAGAGCAAAAGAACTAGGAATAGACGTCATATACGGAGCGGTTATACCATAAACAGTCATGATAAGCATCTCAATAAGTTCTACACCCACATAATTTATAATGCTAACGCTTTCTGCATGCTAATAAACAGGGCGTTGAGGATCGTATTTAGAGTGCCTGTGAGGTTCTGAACCCTGACATGCCAGGGGTTAAAGACATGGTAAGCTACTTGGTTTGAAAGCATCGTGATGCTAGCTACTATACAACCTCTGCTTGCGACTTTCATTTTGGGCTAATGATTGTAGGCTGTTGCAGAACTGATGGTAAGTTTAAATATCTGTGAATATCTGTAGATACTTGGCTCTTAGAGCTAATGTTTAAATAACTCTACTTACTATAGTTTCTCAGATGATCCGCACTGCAGTGACATAGGGAATCAATATAGAGAAGCTCAGGTGGGAGCCTCGTGGCGTTGGGCTCGACGGGGGCCCATGGGGTGTGAATGAAGTTGGTGATTCCACGCCGAGGCCCAGCCCCGCAAACCCGTTTAAAACTATCTACAGCTATTCACAAATATTGAAAGCGGGGAAATGCTGGGAACCCAGAGGCGCATGGCTTCAGAACCCAGCAAAGTTGCAGAAACTGTCTCTAGTTCAAAAATCTTGTTCACGTTGTAGACCCATTCAAAACACTTCCAGCAATAGACAAAGACATTGCTTACTTCAGGTTCCACGGAATTGGCGAGGGAGAGGTTAACTACAAGTACACAGGCCAAGACCTGCAAAAACTACTTGAAATAGTGAAGGAGATTACGAAGAGGAGCAGAGAAGCCTATGCAATGTTTAATAACGTTTACATGGTACAAGACGCGCAGCGCTTCAAAGAGCTAGTGAAGGCAGTGCTATAATTACTTTAAAGCTTTTAATTGTGTTAAGCAAAGTTTATGGTAGTGTCGAATCATGAAGCTTGGTAAAATTGTTGGTAGAATTGGGCACATATATACTATTAAGAGGAGAGTTGGGCACATATACCCACTGAGAAGAGGGAGTGCAATAAGTGGGTGTGAGAGTAAAGCTCAAAATTGTTAGCAGAAGCGGTAAGGAGGTCATAACATCAGCACTTGCAAATTCTGGTTTTGAAGCTGAGACTTCACAACTACTAATACCAAGGTCGTTAGCACGCGAATTAGATTTATGGCCACCGCCACCAGATGCTCACCTTGTTGAAGTAGGAACAGCAGGGGGTCCTGTAAGAAATTATTTAATTCCAAAGGCATTGGATGTGTATGTTTTAGCTGGTGACAGAACTGTGGGTCCTATTAAATGCGATGCTATGATATCTCTAATAGAATACGAAGTCCTAATAAGTGATGTTCTCATTGAAGAGCTGGGAGTAGTATTATTAGCGCCAAAAACTGGTTTATGGAGATTTAAGGATGAGGATAGGGTTAGAGTAAGTGAAGCACCGCAGTACTGGTTTTAAAAATCCTCAGCTTCTGACTCAGTTAGCTTGACAAAGAGCTTAGAGACTGTTTGGAAAACCTCTGTTGCGTAGCTAAGGGCTTCTCTAGCGTCTTCCTCGTCATAGAGTTCGTCTGGTGGTACCCCTGACTCTTCATCGCCATACATAGATCGTTCTCTTTCTCTTCTAAGTTTTCGTGAAAATTCTTGCAAGCTTCGGTATTAGTTCTCTAAACCACTGTGAAAATCTGTTTGCCTCTCTCTTGAGTATAGGACCAACATCGTGCCACTTGGGAGGTTATACACCAACTAGCCTAAGTGTTGCTTTGAGTAGTAGCTCGACGGCTTCTTGATGCTGCCTCACAACATATGGGTGGTTTCTTTCTTCAAGAGCTTCTTTAGCATGCCTTAATCTCTCAGATGCTTGCCTCATGTACTCTCTCGCCATTGCCATGTTATTCAGATCTCTATCACCTCTCCAGGCTTATACTCCTTCTTTAAGACCCAGTACCAGAGCTTACCCAATCTCTTTCTCTCA
>Ga0080004_1094694_pt1 | contig 94127 bp, 88 predicted proteins | sample WasSprMetagenome_FD_69207 | JGI IMG/M metagenome (GOLD analysis project Ga0080004, IMG submission 69207) | Sulfidic aquatic microbial communities from Washburn Spring, Yellowstone National Park, USA - WS (SPADES assembly) (version 2) | ecosystem: Environmental > Aquatic > Thermal springs > Hot...
TAGGCAGCACTGTTTTCGGTAATTGTAACATTGGTGTTTGTCGTGCTAAGGGTTGCATTTACATTTGTTGCTCCATCTTGACCATAGTTCCTAAGCATCACATAAAGCCTTATGGTCTCACCAGGGTTTATCCTGCCATTACCATTGCCAGAAACTTCTTGTAAATTAGAACTGAGATAGTATACATAAGGACCACTTGATATCACGAACAGGCTCCCAGTGTGGGGAAGTCTGTTTTTCGCACGAACAATAACCTTGACAGTATCGCCAGGGATTAAAGAGCCGGATATTGGAACAACGGCGGTACCACTGGAGTTTGCCACGCCCCTGCCCACCAGAGTGCCATTTTTTGATAGGGCAACCACAGAACCGGGGGCGTCGGTATTTACAGTCAAAGAGCTCATACCTACCGAAATGCTGTTGGGATACGAAGCATTTATAACCGTCGGATTATCAGTCCAAACCTGAAGGGAAGGATCCCCAAAGATCCAGAGCTCATAGATACACCAGCGATAAACCCCATTGGATCCTTCTGCTACTGCCGTAGGAACCCACTGAGCAAGGCTCAGAATATGGGCTTCACCTAAGGTCCATATCTCATTCCTGAAAATATGATAGTAAAAGGTAGAGTCTATCCTCTCACTGGGGCCAAGATCTGGTGGATACCCCCAACCATACCTTGTATTCATTATCGTTGCAATTGCACCGCCGTTCCTCAAATTAACCAAGGATTCTGCGAAACAATCACCGCCTGCAACCTCGTCAATTGCACCTGTAAAACAGCATATCGCATTGTGAATACCGAGTTTATTTCCGTTTGTCATACTCGAGAAATTACTGACACTTACAAAACTTGCCGACGTCTCATTACCGTGACTTGCATAGTGGGCAAACCCAACGCCGCTATTCACTGCATTTATAAAGTTTGTGGTACTGAGATTACCCATCGATTGATACAACTTGATATCGTTCCACGGCGGAGTTGGAGTCAGGTTCGCTATTCGGTTGTTTACGCTGTCTCCATAATAAGGGTACTGACTCCAGAGTAGCTGGGCCGGTAATACGATGTTTGTCAGATATCCTGAGGGCGGATTTGACTCATAAACCTTAATTTTTCTGATTAGATTGTTGATCTGGTCTACGGTTCTTACAGGGAACCTTCCAACTATAACATCGGGATACATATCTACGTTGTCTGAGAGTTCTCCCCAAATATTATCATTATCGGCATTCCAGGAACCATCAAGGTCAGAGTAATAGAGGTCACACGGTATTGTATCTTCGTCATTGTAATAACCAGCACCCGATACTAAGTAGAAGGCGTCTCTTCGGGGTACAATGGCCTGGCCGTTTTCGTGGTCTGCTTGTCCACCCAGAAGAACATATATCAAACCCTTGTTAGTATGGTAATCTTTAATAAAGTTTCTTATCTTTTCAGGATTATCTCTCCCCGCATAACTTGCATAAATCTGATCAAGGGTCACTATCCTTGTCCTTATCCCCCTTTCCTCTTTCCAGATTCTCAGAGAATCAAAATAGGGAGCGAAGGTGCTGGAGGTAATAATCACCATCTCTACGGTATCGCCATCCTTAATATCCTGTCTCTCCGGTGCATAAAGGTTGACCACTTCGGGATTCCTGACGAGCCTTTTAACGATCTCACCAAATACACCCCTCTGTTTTTCCGTTGCCTTGTATGAAATACCTTCATCATATTCGACTTCATAGACAATCCTTGTAACGAATTCTATTTCGCTGTCTAAAGGCCTATAGATAACAGGGTTAAGTATGATTCCTGCAATGGAATAGCCGGACATATTTCCGGTACCAGTAAGGGTAACAAAATCCTCAGGATAAGATTGCAAAGAGTAATATCGGGTGTCAGGTTCTACAAAATTCGATTTTACTTTATAGGAAATCGGAATGGGCTTTTGCATTGGATAAATTGTTCCCTTGATTCGAATTTTAACAGTCTCCACATTCACTACTTTAACAGCACGAGCCTTTGCTCCCGAAGGTAAAAGGATCTGATAGGAGAGCCTTGGTAACATAGGGGAGCCAGCTGGACCAAAGAAAACAGCGCCAGGGTATTCGATCTGCACATATCCCTGAAACTCGTGAACCTGGAGTTTCGTGGGATCAAGGACTACCTCATCTCTTATAGCCCCCGCAAACAGAAATACGGGGATAAGTAGTAAAATAAGCTTACGCAATTTAACCCCCTTTTGAGGAAATTATAAATCCAAATTTTGAAAAAGAAAAAGCTAATAAACTAAGGCTTCAAAAGAAGGCCGATGGGTATTAAAACCAGAAAAGCAATAACAAAGAGGATTACGGAAATGGTTATGTCACCAAGGCCCATTACAATTAAAGAGATGATGCCCACCAATAGTCCGGAAAAAATCAAAATCCAGTTTTTCCTGGAATATCTAAACTCTTCTTTTTTTACTTCCTTCTTAGTTTTCTTCTCCGCCATAACTTTCCTCCCTTCTTTTTATTTCACCCTTTACAATCTCATAAATTGATAATTTACCTGAAAAATCATAAACCGCCCCAGATGGGCCAACATAACCGGAAAGATTCTTTAAATTTATGAGCGTACCAATTATGCTTGAATCTGCCGACTCCTTCAATAAAATTCCCATGTCCAACCCCGCTAATCCAATTTCCGATGGATAATAACCGTTTTCTGTCTGAAAATCCTTTACGAAATTTTCCAATAGCTCAGAATTTCTAAAAATTTGTCCTATGCTTACCGGTATCCCACAAATCGTAAGGTCCAGCCTATATTTAGGAACTTGAGTTATTCTGTTCATCCATGCAAAGGTTCCGAGGACGGGCTTTCCGGGAAACATTGTCTTGAAAGCTGAGTAAAGGAAATAAGAATTGTCCGATAAGCCTGAAATTATTGCCACATCAATTTTTTCTGAATCGATACTTGCTGCAACCGAATCGAATTCAAAGGGATTCTCTACGCGAAGGTCGTAAAACAAAAATTTACCCCTACTTGCCATTGAACTCTTTAGATAATTAGCAAAAAGACCTTCAATGAAACTGGTATCCCTTATTAAAGCCACTCTTGAAAGTTTCAGTGAATCAAAGATAAAGCCTACGAGAAAATTAGTTTCTTCCATGAGAGTTTTAAATGGAGAAAAAAATAATTTGCCATTCAAAGGCAAGTATTCCGTAAAGGGGGAAAACCAGATGGTTGGAAATTGATAAAGGGAATCTAAATACTTGCTTGTGGACCTTTTAAGTGGGCCTATTACGATGGAATTTGGAAGAATGCGTGAAAGATTTTCCCTGTTTTCTTCATCTATTTTTTCGACATCTACGTTATAAATAAGAGTGAAGGCACTATAAAACTCTTGACCAATGTCACTATACTCCCCCGAGAACGGTGCTACTATGTAAACCCTTGCCCTTGTAAAAAGATTCTTTAACACCGAATCACCAACCAATTCCTCCGGTATATTTGAAATTTGACAGATAGCTTTTTTACTTTCCTCGGAACGATACCCTCCTAAATATGAGTAATAATAGGCCTCGGCAGCCTCCTTTAGACTGCCTTTTTCCCTGAGCCTCTCAGCAATTTGATAGCTTAAACCATCAGGATTTTTTAAAACTAAGTTACTAACTGGAATTCTTTTATAATAAGCCAGTGCACTATCCAGCTCACCCAGGTTCAAATAGGTGAGGGCAACGTAAGGCATATAGTTAATAGACTTGTTAAATTTCGGATCGGAATAATAAGCCTTCAGAAATTCTTGATATTTGCCTTCTTTGTAAAATTTTATGGGATCGGTTACTTTAAAAAGCACAAGAAAAGCCAAAAGAAAATACATTATTTGCCCCCGAGATATTCCCTTGCGTATTCTAAATAATTTTTCCAGTTGTTATCAATCATCTCTTTCTCTTCCTTCGTGATCCTTCTAACTACTTTGCCGGGGACCCCAAGAACAAGGCTTTCCGGTTCTACTTTCATCCCTGGAGGGACTACTGCTCCAGCGCCAATGATACAGTAATCACCAACTTCGGAACCATCAAGAAGTATTGCACCCATTCCGATTATGACATGAGATCCGATCTTCGTTGCATGAATGGTTGCATTATGACCTATAGTAACACAATCACCAATCACTACGTTATATTTGCCCTTTGTGCCATGGACCACCACATTATCCTGAATGTTTGTGTACTTACCCACAATTATCTCTTCTACATCGCCCCTTAAAACGGCACCAAACCATATGGAAGAATAATCACCAATGGTGACATCTCCAACAACGACACAATTGGGTGCAAGGAATACTCCTTGCCCTATTCTGGGACTTATTCCTTTGTAGGGCAGTACAATACTCATAGTTTGATTTTAAACTTAACTTCTTGTAAGTTCAAAAGTTCCATCTTAAATTAGTCAACATGAATGATTTTAGAGAAGTAGCAAAATTAATTGAGAGAAGCAGCAAAATATACGTACTCACAGGTGCGGGCATTAGCACGGAAAGTGGGATACCGGACTTCAGGGGACCAGACGGGCTTTATAGTAAGTATTCACCTGAAATTTTCGAAATTACCTTTTTCCGCCAAACTCCTCTGGAATTCTATAAACTCCATTCAAAACTGCTGGAGATGATGCTAAAGGCAGAACCTGGACCGGGACATAAATTTTTTGCAAAATTAGAAGAGAAAGGGAAAATACTGCTTGTGGCAACGCAAAACATTGATGGCCTCCATCAGAAAGCGGGAACTAAAAAAATCGTTGAATTACACGGCAACGCCACAAGATATTATTGTGAAAAATGCGGTAAAGCCTATTCTGTTGAAGAAGTGGTAGAGTTTGTCAAGAATGAAAAGGTACCTATTTGTAGTTGCGGTGGTTTAATAAGACCCGATATTGTTTTCTTTGGCGAACCCTTGAAGGAGCAGGACCTAAAACTTGCCTTTGACAAGGTCAGAGAGGCAGACCTATTTGTTGCCTGTGGAACAAGCCTCGTAGTATATCCTGCCGCCTTTCTACCTGAACTGGCAATTCGTCTTGGCATTCCATTTATCATAATTAACAAGGGTGAAACCCAGTATGACGACCTTTGTTCTTTAAAGTTAGATTCAAGCATTGGCGAAGCAGTTAATGAAATATCAAAGCATCTGACTTTATAATTATTATATGAGAGAACGTCTACTTGTTACAGGTGGAGCAGGATTCATTGGAAGTGAGTTTGTACGACAGGCTGTCTCAAGGGGATTTGATGTTGTAGTGGTTGACAAACTCACCTATGCAGGGGATTTGGAGAGGCTTTCAGAGGTTAACGGCCGATATCGATTTTATAAGATTGACACAGCGAGTATTGAAGAGGTGCAGAAGGTATTTGACAGTGAAAATCCAGACATTGTGGTTCACTTCGCTGCGGAAAGTCACGTGGATAGAAGCCTGCTCGAACCTTATGCCTTTATCGATAGCAATATAAAAGGCACTTTAAATCTCCTTGAAGCATCAAAGGTTAGAAATGTTAAACTTTTTATTAACGTGTCCACCGATGAGGTTTACGGAGACCTTGGTGAAACTGGGTATTTCGATGAAGAAAGCCCTTTAAGACCCAACTCGCCTTACTCTGTAAGCAAAGCGGCTCAGGATATGCTAGGAAGAGCCTATTTCAGGAGTTTCGCCCTTCCCGTTATAACGGTAAGGCCCTCTAATAACTACGGACCCTGGCAGTATCCTGAAAAGCTAATTCCTGTTGTTATTTACAGAGCCTTGAAAGGTTTGCCAATACCCGTTTATGGAAAAGGAGAAAATGTGAGAGAATGGCTTTTTGTTTCAGACTGCGTTGATGGGATTTTCAAGGCCATCGAAGGTGGGAAGCCCGGTGAAATTTACAACATTGGAAGTGGTGAAGAAAGGCAAAATATTGAAGTTGTCAAAACAATTTGCAAAATACTGGACGAGCTTGTGCCAAAAGGTATACCTCACGAATCGTTGATAACCTTTGTCAAAGATCGACCGGGACACGATTTTCGCTATGGTCTTGATTCGACAAAGGCTCAAAGAGAACTCGGATTTAAAGCTAAAACCCCCTTTGAAGAGGGAATCAGAATAACTGTGGAATGGTATCTCAAACATCAAGACTGGCTGGAAAATAAAGTTCTCCAATTAAAAGAATTCTGGGCAAAAAATTACGGTAATATATAAAGAAACTTTATTGTTTCTGTCTTTTTACAACGAGGTTCAATTCAGGTTTGATTAATGGGACTCCACCGACCTCAACCTCGATTACCTTCTGAGGGCAGACATAGACACACTTAAGGCATCTTATGCAATCAAAGTGATTTGGGTCCTCGTAAATCTTTATATCCATGGGGCAAACTTCCTGGCATAGGTCGCACTTGAGACATCTACTATTATCAACCTTCATCCTTACAAAACTTATCTTGTTAAACAACCCCCACATTGCACCAAGGGGGCACATATAACGACAGAAAGGTCTCCTAATGACTACGAATAAGAGTATGAATACAATCGCAATAGCGAGTTTTATGAAAAATCTAAAGGTAATCAATTTTGAAAGCTCTGTCCAGAGAGGCGACAACATTATGGGGAACGTTCCCTCAATGGTGCCAGCCGGACACAGTTTGCAGAACCAGGGCTCATTAGTGAAATAGACAACTGGAATCATGACAAGAAGTACCACATACTTCAAAATGCCCCAGGATTGCTTTATCTTTAGTCTAAAAGACGTTATCTTTTTAATGAGTTCCTGGAGAAGTCCAAAGGGACAAAGCCATCCACAAAAAGCCCTTCCAAAAGCAATGCCCACAAGCCCTATGTACCCTAAAATGTAGTAAGGGAATTGCCTTATGACAACAAAGTGCTGAAGAGAACCGATGGGGCATGAAGTTCTCGCAAAGGGACAGGCATAACAATTGAGACCTGGAGCGCATAAAGATTTAGTAGACCCTTGGTAAATAGAGAAATTTTTGATATCCGGAATATAACTATTTATACCAATTGCGGATATAAATTGTGCAATTCTTCTAACGATGCTTACCTTATTGATCCTGCTCGCTATTCTATTCCGATGCATGAGAGACAGAGTATGTTTCCATTGAGTTCAACTTCTACATAATCCTTAAGTTTAACCCCTTTTAATAGCATCCACATAAAAATTACAAGAAAAAGCACAGATAAAACGTAAGGTTTAAACCTCCTCATTTCTGCTCCTCAATTAAGATTCTAAGGCCCCCAACAAGTTGCATAATTTCCGTTTGCTTATCAAGGGAACCCTTCGCCAGTGCCAGGTGGTAGAGCGATGCAGGAAACTCTGCAAAAATGGGGTCGACGAAAATCCAGTCTCCATTAAGATAAACCATATCCCACGCATGGTAGTAGTAGGCTCCATCCTGGTATATCAAACCTACAACGATATCCGTTGGAATTCCTGATGCTCTGGCAAGGGCAGCAAAAAGAACTGCGTGTTCATTGCAATCACCCCTTCGTTCTTTTAAAACGTCTATTGCTGTTGGAATCGTAACAGAAGGTACTTTACTAATGTTTCGCTGTAGCCAGTTTACTATTGCCTCTACTTTTTTGCAAGGATCTTTTATTCCAGCTGTAATTTGCTTTGCAATGGCTATAACCTCGGGATCGTCCGACTGGATATAAGGATCAGGCTTCAGATATTGTTTAAACTCTTCAGGTATTTTTGCACTCGAACATTTCACCTCTGGTTTTACAATTTCCAATCTTAAATAAGAAGCTTTTTTCTCGAGAATTCTCTGGGGACCTAAGGCAGCGTTTACATTCCCAACAGGACCCATTAATTTTAGCCTCAAATACTTAGTGGCTCTAACTGGGACATTAGTCCTCACTGCATAAAGCTCTGTTACATCAATCTCCTTCGCAATTTCAAGGGCTTTGTTCTTGTCCTCAACCTGAAGCACTATGCCCATCGGACCCTCTTCCCTTACAAATTTCCCCTTACTTATGAAAATTTTACTTTCGGTCCCCTGATAGGTAAGGCTGTATATCCGTGCATTCCTGTCTTCTTTCACAAGTTCACAAACCGCATCGGAAATTGTAGCTGTCGGAATATCAAGTAAAATGATATTCATTCTTTCCACTTTATTTTTTTCCAAATTTAATCTAAGGGTGGTTTCAACATAGAGGGGGGCCGTTAAATTTACCTTTCTCACAATAGGGCTTGAAGATTCGGCTTGATAGTTTAGGAAGAGTGTGTCGTTTCTTACAGAGATGGTACCCGATAACTTTTGATCCTGAGTCACCATGTTAAATTTCGCAGAAACTAATCTGTAAGTCTTATCAGTAAAGATTTCGCTATTTATTAAGACCTTCTTTGAAACCCCAAGCATCCGAACCTGCATGGCATTGGTTTCCTGGATTTTAAAACCATTATCTATGGACTCGACCACAATACTGGAATATCCAACTTTATTTCCCATGAGGTACATTCCCACCCAGGTGGTATCAGCCCTTGCAGAACTTTGGGCTAATAAAAATAGGGAAAGTAAAATTCTCATGTTAGAATTTTACTGGACCTCTTAAAGACTACCAAATTCTACAGTTTGAAAATCATTGTAAAGTAGGTCAACTACTAAAATCTTGTTCTTCAAGAGTACCCCTTTGCCCGTTAAAAACTTTATCACCTCATTCGCCTCTAAGGTCCCAAGAATAAAGGGCGCCGTTGCAATAACGGGTAAGCCTCCAGTTTTCTCTAAAGGTACATTTCTCAGCATTTCCTTCAAATTAAGAGTCTCCCCAGGAATGACAATAGTAACTTGTCCGTAAAATCCGCTTATCCCAGCATGTACAAAGGGCTTATTTGCAGTAACACAAAGATCGTTTAGAAGGAACTTCCCGTAAAAGTTGTCTAAACAATCTACAACAATATCAACTTCATCAGGGATTTTAAAATTTTCGTCAATTGTCTCCTTCCGTGGAATAATCTCAACGTCCCGAATTTTCCTAAGTTCTTCGGATACTATCTCTACCTTTGCCTTGCCTAAATGGGTCCTATTGTAAAGTATTTGCCTGTTAAGGTCTGGTTCATCAACAATCCCATGGTCAATCACGTATATTATGCCTACGCCACTTCTTACAAGAATTTGTAAGACTACAGTTCCGAGTCCGCCGGCTCCTGCAACGAGAACAGTAGAATTGAGTAATTTCTTAAGCCCATCCTCCCCAATCAGTGGAAGGTGCCTTGTGAAAATAGCTTCCATCAACCACCAGATCCTGGAGGTAAAATAGAAATAATGTCACCGTCCTTAAGAAGGACCTGACTGGCATTCTCAGGAATAACACTTTTACCGTTTAGGACGAAAATCAAGCCTTCCTTGATCTTTCCGTTTTTCAACACTTTATCTTTGATTTTTTTCGACGTCAATTTTTCCACCTCATTGAGAACATCTTCAAGACTCACCACTTCTTTGTCAGGAAATTCAAGGCAAATTTCGCCCGCACCCAATTCTGCTTTAAGATAGGTATAAACCTTGAATATAACCTTCATAGTCTCAATTTCTTATTGAGCAACTCCGTCGCTGGGAGTTCAACGAGAATGTTATACACAAGTTCCACCGTCTTTTCAAAGTCTGAAAGACGCATAATGGACATTGGAGAATGTATATACCTGCAAGGAACGGCGACAACACCAGAAAGGACTCCACCCCTTTCTAAATGAATCACACCTGCATTAGTTGAGCCATAAATAGGGGTCTTATACTGAAAACCGATTCCATTCTTTTCTGCAACAGTTTCAAAGAATCTCACTACCTTAGGGTTAACAACTATGCTTTTATCAATAATCGTTATCACAGGGCCTTTTCCTATGTGAGAAGGTTGCTTATGGGGTGCTATATTGGGATTATCCACCGCTATGGTCCCCTCGATGCTTAAGGAGAAATCGGGATCTACGTTGTAAGCTGCGGTCTTTGCACCTCGAAGTCCAAGCTCTTCACCCGTAGTAAAAACAGCATAAAGATCAAAGGGCAGATGAACATTCCTTAGTCTTTCAAGAACCTTAATCAAAACCCCGCAACCTGCCCTGTCATCAAAAGACTTTCCCATTATAACATCATCCGATACGACCTCTGCCGATGCGTAAAATACCCCTGGATCTCCCACATTGATCCCTATATTTTTCAATTCTTCATCAGAAACAGCCCCAACATCGATAAATAGATCTGTTACATCAAATACTTTTTTCATCTCGTCAGGGGTTTGAACATGGGGAGGGATCGTACCGATAACTCCCTGTATCTTCTCGCCTTTTCTGTTTTTAATTAATACTCTCTGCCCCGGAAGAAGCCTTGGGTCAATCCCGCCAACAACCTGAAATCTAATAAACGGCCCATTCAAATAAGAAACAATAAACCCAATTTCATCCATGTGGGCGTCGATCATAACCCTTTTATTCGATTTACCCTTCTTAAGAGCGATAAGGTTACCTGTAGTATCTTCGAAGATTTCGTCAACGAGGTCAGAGATGTATTCTCTTATTAAGTCCCTAACCTCATCCTCAAACCCCGCTGGTCCAAAGGCATTCGAAAGTTTAACTAATAATTCCTTGGTACTCATGCTTTCTTCCCCCTGAAAAAGTCCTTTATAGAATCAATTACATAGTAAATTTCCTCATCCGTCATCTCAGGGAAGACTGGTAAAGATAAAACTTCCTTCGTTGCCCTTTCTGCTACCGGAAAGTCGCCTTCTTTATATCCAAGATAGGAGAGGGCGGGTTGTAAATGAAGGGGAATTGGGTAGTGGACTTGCGTCATAATGCCCCTCTGGTTCAAAAAGGTGTTAAGTTCGTCCCTTTTTTCTGTCCTAATTGTATATTGATGGTATATGTGAACATTTCCATCATCTACTTCCGGCACCCTTACATAGGGACTGAGTTCTTTATTGTAAATTGCTGCTATCTGTCTGCGTCTTTCATTCCAACGATCAATATATTTCATCTTAACCCTTAAAAAGGCAGCCTGAATTGCATCAAGTCTCGAATTGTAGCCAAGCATTTCATGGTAATACTTATGTGGCGAGCCATGAACCCTTAACTTTTTAACGGTTTCATAAATAGTCTCATCTTGTGTAGTTATCAATCCCCCATCACCGAGGCATGACAAATTTTTAGTTGGGAAAAAACTAAAAGTCCCAACATCGCCAAAGGTACCAAGATACTTACCATTTCTTTTTGCCCCAAAACCTTGTGCAGTATCTTCAATGACCTTCAAATTGTGTCGCTTTGCTATATCCAGAATCTGCTCCATTTTGGCACCTTGCCCAAAGATGTGAACGGGAAGGATCGCTTTGGTGCGCTTTGTGATCTTTTCTTCGATCTTCGTGACATCGATATTTAAAGTAGATTCTTCCACATCTACAAAAACGGGCCTGGCTCCGAGCATTGCAACGGTCTCAGCGGTTGCAAAAAAGGTAAAAGGTGTAGTTATTACTTCGTCTCCTTCGGTAATCCCCACGGCGCGGAGTGCGAGGGTTAAAGCATCCGTACCATTACCTACCCCTAAGGCATACCTACTACCTAAGTACTCTGCAGCTTCTTTTTCGAATTGCTCCAATTCTGGTCCAAGGATAAACTGGCCTGATTCTACAACCTTTTTAAAGGCCTCGACCAATTCATCCATCATGGGCTTGTGTTGTCTCACAAGATCTATAATTGGTATTTTCATTATAGAATCCTCCTCAAACTAAAACTTAAAATTCACAGAAACTGACGCTTCTTCAAAATTGAGTGAAGAATTAACTTCTGCGTTCATCCCTGCCTTTTTTAGCCCTCTTGAAATCAAATAGTCTATACCACTGGCGACATGATTAAGAACCACAAGACCTAAAATGAGCGTCTTCTGCCCTCCTAATTCTCTGTACTTCTTAAGAAGTTTTTGGAACTGCAGATAACTATTTGTATCTCTCCACTTCCAGTATACCCGTGGTTTGTGTAATTCTACATATTCATCCTGCTTCGCAGGGTCGTCAGGGTAAATTTGACGTGCCTGCCTGTAGAGATACTCAATGTAATCCTCATAAGACAGATCGCTTTCTACTGTTCTCCAGGTGCTGTTGTAGTTAGTTGGTAACAAAACGCCTGCATTCTCATAGGCAAAAGTTCTGGTGTATTTAAAAAGATCGCGACTTTCGCAGGTTTTAACCCCGTATAAAGTTATTAAAAAGATCTCAGATGTTAAGTAAGCACAGCCTCTCGGATTCCCTTCTGAGAAAAGGTGATATCCAGGAATTACTAAGGATGGAAGTATTCCAGCGCCCCTACTAAGCGTTACTAAAAGCATTAATTTTATTAAAATAGTTCTTCCTCCTCAAATTCCTTTTCGTGAGGAATTACTTCGACGTCTACTACCACGTCGTCTTCTAAGGTATCTATAAGCCTTGTGCCCATAGATGCACGCTTTTGCAAATTGATATCAGAAGATTTCAACCTAATGACTTTACCGCTTTGTGTCAAAATTATGATATGGTCGCTTTCATTCACCATGCCTAATTTTCTGAGCTTTCCCGTCTTACTCATGTTAGAAAGAATCTTTACCCCTCCACTCCCCCTGTGGTGTAATGGTATTTCGTTTGGATCAAAACGTTTCCCATATCCGTTTTCAGTGATAGTCAAAACCTCCCTTCCTGGTGTCACTTTAACCATCGATACAGCCAATTCGCCCTTCGTCAGTCTAATTCCTTTAACACCTGATGCATTCTCACTATGAACGGGCACCTCTTTTTCACTAAATCTTACTGCCTTTCCTGAATCCTTTGCCATTATTATTTCATCATTTCCAGTAGTTATAACAACATCTACCACGTGATCATCTTCCTTCAGATTAATAGCTCTCTTACCCGGTTTACCAATCTTTGCAAAAAGTCCTAAGGGGGTCCTTTTGACCAATCCGCGAGATGTAGCAAATACAAGATACTTTTCCTTTGAAAACTCTTCACTTTTCAGTGATATTGCAGCAATAACTCTTTCATCGTCCTTAAGGTTGATGAGCCTCCGCAGGGAAATTCCCTTATCTTGCAACCCCCCTTCCTGAATTTCGTATGTCTTTACCTGGTAGCATCTCCCGAGATTAGTGAAGAGCAATAGGTAATTGTGATTTGAACTTAAAATTATGGATACAGGATAATCATCGGAATAGGTCTTTATGCCGCGTTTACCCTTCCCTCCCCTCCTTTGGGCCCTAAAGGAGACGACGGGGGTTCTCTTAATGTAGTTTTTGTGAGTTATCGTAACTATAACAGGTTCATCAGGTATCAATTTTTCTGCTTCAAAGGGTGTTAATTCACCTTCCATTATCTCCGTTCGCCTACGGTCGCCGTATTTTTCCTTGAGTTCTATGAATTGCTTTTTAAGTTCCTCCATTAATAGTTGCCTGTTTTCAAGAATCTCCTTAAAGCGTGCAATATCTCTTATACACTCTTCATATTCTTTTTCCACTTTTGTCCTGTCTAATTTCGTCAAATTCCCAAGCTTCATATCGAGGATTGCTTGAGCCTGAATCTCTGTTAGGCCAAACCTTTCAACCAATTTCTCTTTTGCCTCTTTTTGATCTTCCGCCGAGCGAATAAGTTCTATAATTTCATCGAGGTGGTCGAGCGCTACTTTAAACCCTTCTAATATGTGGGCCCTTTCTTCTCTCTTTCTAAGTCGATAAGCTATTATCCTTCTTGTAACATTCTCCTGATGCTTTAAGTATTCAACCAGTAGGTCTCTAATGTTTAAAATTTTGGGGACATTGTCTACCAAAGCAAGAAAGTTGAGTCCATAGCTCTCTTGAAGTTGAGTATGCTTGAAGAGTTTGTTGACCACTACATCGGGATCCATGCCACGTTTGAGTTCTATTACAAGTCTTAATCCTTCTTTATCCGACTCGTCTCTAACTTCTGAAATTTCAGTTATAACTTCTTCCCTTACAAGATTAGCTATCTTTGCTATTACGTTTGCCTTACTAACTCTGTAAGGTATTTCAGTGAAAACTATATTTACTCTTCCGCCCTGTTTTTCTTCTATGTGATATTTTCCCCTAACCGTTATGGTTCCCGAACCTGTTAAATAAGCCTCTCTCAAACCGCGGGTGCCAACAATTATTCCCCCTGTCGGAAAGTCTGGACCCTTTATGTATTGCATTATCTCTTCTGGAGTAATGTCAGGATTTCCGATCAATGCTATGAGGGCATCAACCACCTCAGACAGATTATGAGGTGGTATCTCTGTTGCCATTCCAACGGCAATTCCGTAGCTGCCATTACACAATAGGTTAGGAAATTTTGCCGGTAATACGACGGGCTCTTGAAGGCGCCCGTCAAAATTAGGAACAAAATCTACTGCTTCTTCATCAAGCCCCTCTAAAAGCTCTAAGGCTATAGGGGATAACCTCGCCTCCGTGTATCGATAGGCAGCCGGTGGGTCTCCATCGATGGATCCAAAGTTTCCTTGCCCCTGTATGAGAGGGTACCGCATTGTAAAGTCCTGAGCCAATCGTACCAGAGCATCGTAAACCGATTGATCTCCATGGGGATGGTATTTACCAATCACCTCTCCGACAACAGTAGCAGATTTTCTAAAGGGTCTATTGGGCAGTAAACCGAGTTCACGCATCGAATAAAGAATACGACGTTGAACCGGTTTGAGCCCATCTCTGACATCTGGCAGGGCCCTCCCAATGATTACGCTCATTGCGTAATCAATGTAGGAGGACCTTATTTCGTCTTCTATCAAAGTGAGGATTTCTCTTGAGGAGCCGTTGGCCTCAAGCATTATTATTTACCTTCCCCTGCCAAAGCTTTTGGAGCAGGAAGAACAATATCTCGTCCAGGGTATAAGTTCAAGTCTCTCTTCCTCTATGGGCCCGCCGCACTTTTCACATACGCCATATTTTCCTGTGGAAATCCTTTCTAAAGCCTCTTCAATTTCTTTAAGCTTCTGAAATTCACTATCGTAAATCTTTTTTCTTAGATCATCTGACATTGTTAAGTTGGCAAGGTCTTCAGGGTCTTTCGGCTCCGACCATTCATCTTTCGTCTTTGTATCTATTTCCTTTTCCGATGAAAGAATTTCGAGTATTTTTGCCTTTTCCTGGAGCAAAATCTCCTTGAACTTCGCAAGATCCACGTTTACCTCCTACAAAGTTTTGCTTAATTTTAATTCGAAAGCCCAGAATTTTCAATTTTCTAAAAGTTTAACTTATAATATCGATATGAAGGGTATTATTTTAGCAGGTGGCTCGGGTACCCGTCTATATCCAATCACATTGGCAGTAAGCAAACAATTACTGCCCGTTTATGACAAGCCTATGATCTATTATCCACTTTCCACCTTAATGTTGGCAGGCATAAGAGAGATCTTAATTATTACAAATCCAGAATATATTGAATTATACAGAAGATTGTTAGGCGATGGATCCCATGTCGGCCTAAAAATCTCTTATGCGGTCCAAGAAAAACCACGGGGTATTGCTGATGCTTTTCTTGTGGGTGAAAGGTTTATAAATGGAGACAAATGCGCCCTTATCCTCGGAGACAATATTTTTTACGGAAGGGGTTTTAGCCAAATTCTTAAAGAAGCTGCTTCTCTGAAGAAGGGAGCTGTGATCTTTGGTTATCCTGTTAAAGACCCGAGGAACTACGGCGTTATTGAATTAGATAGTGAAAACAGACCTGTTTCTATTGAGGAGAAACCTGAAAAGCCAAAGTCAAATCTTGCTATTCCAGGGCTCTATTTTTACGATGAGAAGGTTGTTGAGTTTGCAAAAAAATTGAAACCTTCCCAGCGCGGGGAATTAGAAATTACTGACATAAACAGGGAATATCTCAATCTAAGTGAACTAAAAGTCTATGTTTTGGGGCGCGGTTTTGCCTGGCTCGATATGGGAACCTATGATGGGCTTCTTGATGCCGCCAACTTTGTTAAAACTATACAGGATAGACAAGGTTTTTACATAGCTTGTATTGAAGAGGTCGCCTACAGAATGGGATATATAACAAAGGAACAACTCTCAGAACTTGCCAGTAAATTTAATACTGAATACGGTAAATATTTGAAAAGCCTCGCCAACGAGTCTCAAAAGGATGATAAAAATTATTAAAGGAATAGATTTTACGGATCCTTTGCTTTAAAATTGAAGAAACAAAATTAAGGAGGAATGAAAATGAAGAAAAATATTCACCCAACATATTACAAGGATGCAGTTATAAGATGCGCCTGTGGGAATGAAGTGGTGACCGGTTCTACGGTCAAAGAAATCAAGGTAGAAATCTGTTCAAAGTGCCATCCCTTCTACACGGGACAGGCTCGTAAGACAGTAACAACGGACTTCACCGGCCAAATAGAAAAATTTCAGAAAAAATACGGGGAAAAGGGGAAATGAAAAAAGCAATTTGGACAGCAACTATTTTACTGCTTGTGCTGACCTCGTGTGCTGTTAGAAAAACAGCAGAGGGTGAAAGGGTAATTACCATAGAACCTACTACAAAAGCTGACACAATAAAACCCATTGTAGTAGACACTGCAGTAAAGGTTGCTCCTGGACCTTCTGTTACAACAAAGCCGGTAAAGGTCGCACGTGGCTGGCGTGTTCAGATTTTTGCTTTTGCAGATAGATCAAGAGCAGAACTTGCTTATCAAGATGCAAAATTGAGACTAAATATGCCTGTATATTTAGAATACCTCCCAGGAATCGACAATGTTCCCTACAAAATAAGAGTAGGGAATTTTCAAACCCGGGAGGAAGCAGAAAAATATAGGGATTTTTTAAGGCAAAACGGGTATCCCGATGCTTTTATAGTAGAAACCCAAATTGAACTCCCATAAACTTTACGTCGCGTCCAATAACGCAAATAAATTAAGTGAGTTCGCACATTTTTTCGAAGCATGTAATTTAGACATAAAACTTGTGCCCTCTCCTATTTCTTTAAAAAGTGTTGAAGACGGATTCACTTTAGAAGAAAATGCCTATAAAAAGGCATTACATTTATACAATGCCGGATTCTTTCCGGTATTTTCCGATGATACTGGCCTTTTTCTCCCCTATTTAGATGGCATTCCGGGTGTGCGATCTTCAAGGTTTGCCGGAGAAAATACATCCTATGAGGAAAACAGGAAGAAACTCATCAACACCGTAAAGGATTTACCCTTTGAACATCGTTTTGCTTATTTTAAAACGGTGATTTGTTACATTAACTCGAGTGGAGCGAGCAAATTCTTTGTTGGGTATGCACATGGTTACATCTTAACGGAAGAAAGAGGAGACAATAACTTCGGTTATGACCCAGTTTTTCTTTATCCCCCTTTCGGGAAAACCTTTGGCGAATTACCTCTTTACATTAAAAATAGAATTTCGCATCGGGCTAAAGCGTTGTCAAAATTTGCAGAATTTCTGAGGCATGAAGGCTTTTCTCTTTGACCGTGATGGGACTTTAATAGTCAACAAGCACTATCTTTCATCACCAACGGGAATAAGGTTCTTACCCTGCGCTATCGACACCTTAAAATTTCTTTCCTCCAAAGGGTATAAACTTTTTATCATAACGAACCAGTCCGGTGTTAAAAGGGGACATTATTCTAAAAGTAGAATTGATGAAATACATCGCGAACTAATGATGAGACTTCAGTTAGAGAAGGTCTATATTTCGGGAATTCTTTACTGTGAACATCACCCAAACGAGCGATGTAATTGTCGAAAACCGGGGGACTACTTTCTAAAACTTCTTGTAAGAAAGTATGACCTTGATCCATCAGTTTCATATTTTGTTGGTGACCGCCGTGAAGATATTGAATTCGGGAAAAAATGGGGGCTCAAAACAATTCTAATTAAAAACCCCTTAAATGTAGAAATTGTAAACCTCGCAGATTATGCTATCGACAATCTTTGCGAAATACCAGAGATATTAAATGAAGAATCCTCGTGAAGTTGCCGTTGAAATAATAAGGCGTTTCATAGAAGACAATGCCTGGATAACCCCTTTACTTAGAACCTATCATAGTAATTTTGCTGATATTCGAGATTCCGAATTGATGACGGAGGTTGTTTACGGAACTGTAAAAAACTTTTTTAAACTAAGAAAGATCGCAAATACTTATTTAAACAAGGGGAATTTTGACTTTCTGAGGCCAATTCAACAAGCCTTAATTCTTGTCTCTATTTATGAACTTCTCTATCTAACCAAAATTCCCGAATACGCAACGATCCATAGTTATGTAGAGATATCGAAAAGACTAACAAACCTTGAATTCTCTAAATTATTAAACGGTCTACTCAGAAATATCCAACGGAAGATAAAGATTGTCGAATTTGAGCCCTACGAAGTGTTTTCAATTAACAAAGAATTATTCGACTACCTGAGTCAAAAGATCGATTTCGATCTCCTTATCGCAATTCTAACTCACTCTCTTCAACCCCACAAAGTTTACCTCCGATGTGACGATTTAATAGATAATAAGCCCTTAAGTACCGAACACTCCTCAAAATGCTGTTTAGAAAATGTAATTTTTCCAGAAACTTATTGGGTGAAAAATTTTTCTTCTTTAACTGAGTGCTCATTTTGTAAAAATATCATCTTTCAAGACCTTTCGACTCAAATTGCCCAACATTTAGTTCCCTATGTTCCACGTGGAACATATCTTGATTTAACTTCTGCGCCCTCGCTCAAGTCATCCTTTCTTGCTAAACGTTTTTCTGATGTGCTTGTCATTTCCAATGATTTGAATTTTAAGAAGCTAAAAAAGGCAAAAGAGTCATTTGTATCTCATAACCATTTTTTTGTTTGTTCTGATGCTCAAATTCCCCCTTTTAAAAAACTCTTTGACGTAGTGATTCTCGATCCCCCCTGCTCTGGCCTCGGTACCTTGAGAAGAAAACCCGAAATAAAGATCAGGATGAGCGTACAGATAATTAAAAACTTGATAAAACTTCAAGAAAAACTTCTCCGTTCCGCATCTGATTTAACAAAACCCGGGGGATACCTTTGCTACATGACCTGTACCGTCAATCCCGAAGAGAATGAAGAAATGATTGCCCGTTTTTTAAAACACCGCAGTGATTTTATAATAGAACCAATTAAAAGTGAAGAAATAGAATTTATTCAAAGGGAATATGGTGTTTACATTGATGGTTCAAAATATGACTGTGATTACTTTTTTATCTCCAAATTAAGGAGAACAAAATGAAGCTATATATATCGATTGATATGGAAGGAATTTGGGGCTTGACATCCTGGAAAGAGCCAAAAGAGAAGATCGCAGAACTAATGACGCAGGAATTAAACCTCGTCCTGAATTGCATCAAGAAATATGCAAAAAACCCTGAGATTGTCATTGCAGATTCCCATAGTCAGGGAGACAATTTAATAGTTTCTAAATTACCCGATGATGTTTCTATAATTAGAGGATTCCCTCGCAATTACTATATGATGGAGGGACTCGACAACTCCTTTGACGGCGTTCTTTTCATTGGATATCACGCCCCAGTTGGGATTTTCCCCGGACAAATGGATCACTCCTACTCTTCATCAACCTTCTATGAGGTGTCCATTAATGGTAAAAAGGTGGGCGAAGCAGAAATCAACGGAATGCTCGCTGGTTATTACGGTGTACCTGTGATATTGATTTCTGGCGACGACGTACTCGAGAATTTCTCCAAACCTTTCTTTCCCAAAACTCAATTTGTAATAACAAAAAGGGCCATAAGCAGGTATTCAGCCCAAATGATTCCTTATAAAAGTCTTGTTGAACAATATGAAAAGTCAATAAAAAATGCCGTAGAATCAATAAAAAATATCAAACCCTTCGAACTAACCCCACCTTTTACAATAGAGTTGGAAGTCACAGACACAAATGCAGCTTATCTCATTTCTCAAATACCAGGTGCTGTGCTCGTAAACGGGAGAAAGGTTTCCTTTTCCTCCACTAACTTTCTCGAAATTTACAGATTTTTAATGGTGTCAGCCTATCTCGGATGGGTAAACAGAAATCTTTAGAAATAACGCTTGACACGCCGGTTCAATATGTAAAAGGTGTTGGGCCTCAAAGAGCACAACTTTTAAAAAAATTAGACATTTTAACAGTTTACGACCTTCTCTATTTCGCGCCAAGAAGGTACGAAGACCGCACTCAGATTACAAAAATTAGTCAGCTTACACCAAACTCAAATTGCACCGTGAAGGGGTATGTAATTTTAATTGGTCCACGAAAAATGATTGGCAAAGAGGGGGCTTCTGTAGTTTTAGAGGACGAAAGTGGTTGGGTAGAAATATTCTGGACTATACCGGAAATAGCCAAGAGATTTAATGTCGGAGATGAAGTTGTTGTTAGTGGACGCGTTTATCAGGATAAATACTCAGGAAGAATGGTTTTTATTCACCCCGAATATGCAATTATTGGTAAAAGAGGAATTGAAGAATTGATAGGGGGTTCTATAGTCCCAATTTATCCTCAGACAGAAAATCTGGATACGAGGCTTTTAAGGCAACTGATTTACAACGCCCTTAATGACGAAAGACTGGTTGTTGAAGAGACCCTCCCCTCTTCTATCAGAGAAAAATATGGCCTATATCCACGAAAAGAGGCATTAAAAAAATTACATTTTCCAGAAACCTTTGAAGAAGCACATCGTGCAAGAGAAACTCTTGTCTTCGAAGAGGCTTTTTACTTTTTTCTAAAAATCAATTGGAGAAAGGAACAGGTTTTAAAAAATGCTGTTCCTTTAAATCCCGAAGGTGAACTAACAAAAAGATTTTTAAGTAGCCTTCCATTTACACTCACCAACGCTCAAAAGCGGGTAATTAAAGACATAAAACGGGACCTGAGGTCTATTAAACCGATGCATCGCCTTTTACAAGGAGATGTTGGCTCAGGAAAAACAATTATCGCCCTTTATGCCATGTTAATTGCAGTACAAAATGGGTATCAGGCAGCCCTTATGGCTCCAACTGAACCCCTTGCAGAGCAACATTACATCGTCACAAACGAACTATTAAAAGACTTAAACATAAAAACAATTTTACTTTCAAGAAGCGTTACCAAAAAGACCAGAGAACACTTGCTGAATCTTGTTTCGTCAGGTGAAGCTCAAATTGTTATTGGGACTCACGCTGTTATACAAGAAGATGTCAAATTTAAAAATCTCGCTGTAGCAGTTGTAGATGAACAACATAGATTTGGTGTGCTACAAAGAGGAAAACTTCTTGAAAAATCTGAGGATTACACGCCCCATTTTCTCGTAATGACCGCCACACCGATTCCAAGAACCTTAGCTCTTACCTTCTATGGCGACCTTAACATAAGCGTACTCGATGAAAAACCTCTCAATCGAGGCAAGATCATAACAGCAGTAAGAACAGTTGAAAAGAGGAACGAAATTTACAAATGGTTATTTGACAAAATAAAGGAAGGAAATAAAGCCTATATTATTTCACCCCTCATTGAAAAATCGGAATCCTTAGAAATAAAAGCCTGTGAAGAAATCTATAAAAATCTTAAAACAATTGCCCCGGAACATGTAAAAATTGGATTGTTGCACGGACGTCTTCCGACAGAAGAAAAGAGAGAAGTAATGCTCAAATTTAGGACAGGAGAAATTAATCTCTTAGTTGCTACGACCGTTATTGAAGTGGGGATTGATGTTCCAGATGCAACTATAATCATCATTGAACATGCCGAACGTTTCGGAATAGCCCAACTTCATCAGCTTAGAGGTCGTGTGGGAAGAAGCGAAAAAAAATCTTACTGCATTTTAATAAGGAGTGAAAAGATAACAGAAGAAGCAGAAAAAAGGTTAAAAGCGCTGGAAGAATGCAATGATGGCTTTAAGTTAGCAGAAATCGACTTAGAACTCAGAGGACCCGGAGAGTTTCTTGGTAAAAAACAACATGGCTTCGGCGGTTTTCGTATTTTGCATCTTTCCAAAGACAAGGAAATCATTGAGAAATCTAAAGCGGAAGCTTTAGAATTATTAAAAAATAAGTGGCGGATTATGCAAATACCTGAAATCAGGATTCATCTGGAAAAAATCCTGGAAGGAGATGAACTATATGTGGCGTAAAGCAACTTTATTAATTTTCACCTTGCTGTTGGCTTCCTGTCAGAAGTCATCCTATAGGCCAACGGGAGAGGAAAATGAGGTTGTTTTTATTTGCGATGGTATAACGGATAAAATTGGAATTCTTGATACCCTTATAAATGATACTTTCTACACCCCCCATGAATCTCCCCTTTTTAGAATCACTCCCATTACTTATCAACAGTTTATAACTTACATCAGCTATAAAAACATCGTCATCTTTTCCTTCCAAGGGTCTCCCAATGAAGAGTTCTATAAAAGGATTTTCCCTTCCCTTAAAACAGGTGTCTTCTACCGCACCGGCGTTTTCTCCCAAGGAGACATAGTTTTTGGAATTTATGCTCCTACAAAAGATTCCGCCCTTAAACTCATAAGAAACTACGGACCCACTATAAAAGAAAAGCTGCTGGAAAATTATATGAAATTTTTAGAAGAAAAAGAATACTTCCTTGGATTTGACAAAAAACTCTCTAAGAAAATACTCAAAAACCACTGTTTTACCTTTAAACTCTCACCTGGTTGGATTTATAAGGTACATAATCCCGATTTCTTCACCCTTTACAAGCACTACCCCGATAGATTCATTTTTTGCTACACCTATAACAAGGAAAAACCCTTAGATCCCCTTTACTTTATCAAATTGAGAGACTCATTGACCACCTTATTTTATGACGGGGACTCAATATTAAAACAAACGGTGAAGGTTGATACAATAGGAATCAAAGACATCCCTGCAATAGTGCTTATAGGAGCATGGCAAAACAACAAGAATACAACAGGAGGCGGATTTATAAACATCTCTTTCAACCGCAAAGGAAAGTTTTACATGCTCGACTACGGGATCTACTATCCCCAAATTCAGGATAAAATTGAATATATTTTGAGGGGATTAATTATTTTTAAATCAATAAAATTTTCCGATGAACATTGAAAAAATCTTGCAAGAAAACGGGGTCATTTTAAAAGGGCATTTTCTCCTTTCCAGCGGCCTTCACTCGGATACTTATTTCGAAAAATTTCGTTTGCTTGAAAAACCAGAGTTGGTCTCAGAAATAATAGAAACAAAAATCGATGAACTTCGAAAAATTGAGCCGACACTCTGTATAGGGCCCCTTACAGGAGGAGCATTGGTTGCCTTTGCAGTTGCGAGACTTTTAAGAATCAGAGCCTTTTACATGGAAAAAGAAAAGGACACATTAGTTCTCAAAAGAGATTTTAAAATCAACAAAAATGAAAAAATCTTACTTTGCGATGACGTTCTAACTACTGGCGGGTCTTTTTCAAAGATGCTTAGTTCACTCCAGAACTATAGGGAACAAATCGTTGGCTATTTTGTGTTGATAAATAGATCAGAAAACCCACCGGAATATCTAAGTCCCCTAATTGCGACTTACCAAACAACTGCTATAACATATCAGCCCTCAGAATGTCCCCTGTGTAAAGCTGGAATTCCAATAGAAAAAAGAGGCTCAGGAACTATTCCCCGATAATAACTCCATAGTTCCTGTATTTTTCACGCCTTTCTCTGAGAACATGCTCTCTGTCAAAGCCTTTATACCTTTCTAAATTAGATAGCAAAGCCTTTTTCACATTTTCTGCAGTCAGCTGAGGATCCCAATGGGCTCCACCCAGTGGTTCTGGAATTATCTCATCAACAATACCAAACTGATAAAGGTCCTGAGCTGTGAGTTTTAGTGCCTCTGCAGCCTCCTTCGCCTTGGAGGCATCTCTCCAAAGGATGGAAGCGCAACCCTCGGGGGAGATGACAGAGTAAATAGAATGTTCTAAAGCAAGCACTCTATTGCCTACAGCGATTGCAAGGGCTCCACCGGAACCACCTTCTCCTATAATTACAGCAATAATCGGTACGCTTATTTGAAGCATGGTCCTAATACTCTCGGCAATCGCCTGGGCCTGCCCCCTCTCCTCAGCTCCAATCCCAGGATATGCACCCGGCGTGTCCACAAGTGTAACCACAGGTAAACCAAATTTATCGGCAAGCCTCATGACCCTCATTGCCTTCCTGTAGCCTTCGGGGTGTGGCATCCCGAAATTTCTATAAATCTTGTCCTGTGTAGTTTTTCCCTTTTCCTGACCGATCAACATCACCTTAAAAGGACCGATGGTAGCAAACCCGGTTATTATGGAGGGATCATCACCAAAGGACCTATCGCCATGAATCTCCATAAAATCAGTAAAAATCATCTTTATGTAATCTGATGTGTGAGGACGATCAGGATGCCTCGCTATCTGGACCTTTTGATACCTTGAAAGATTTGAATAAATTTTTTCTCTCAACTTCGTGGCCTTTTCCTCCAGTTCTCTAACCTCGGCCCATAAGTTTAAATTGTCTTTTGCAAGCTTCTTTAACTCCGCAATTTCCTTTTCAATTTCATATATCGGTTTTTCAAACTCCAAATAAAACATCTCATTCAACCCCCACCGTGAAATTATGAACCGGGGAAAATCCCGATTTTCTTAAGGTGAAATTGTAACTAAGAAAAGCATTTTTCAAAAAATTGAATTTTAGTCCAAAATTGAACAACCTTAAATCGTCACCAAGATAAAATGCAAAGGATGGGACAAGCATATTTTTATAACTGTAAACTCCCCCAAGCCTGTGAATCACACCCTTAGCAATTAAGTCCCCATCACCGGCAATCTCTTTACAGTACAAATAATTTACAACGGTATTTGGCCTGAGAATAAAACCTATTCCAGCATTAAAGGTGCCAGGGAAGTTATAATCTTCAGAGGAGGAAAGGCCAAAATCTTTCAAGAAAATTTCATAGTAAAATCGATAACGAGTTATGTAGTGAAGCAAACCAACGTTCATTGTAAATCCTTCGGCATATTGGTTATAATATTCAAACCGCTGGTACTGGGGGGAAATACCGAAGTATAAGTTTTTATCAAAGGCCAAGCTATATCCTAAACCAATCTTATAAGCGAAAGCAGAAAAGTTTAAATTTGTCTCATCATCAGGGATAAAGCCGGCGTATCTAAAATTACCGAAGTTGTAAAAGAGAAAATTAAAACCCACACCTTTATAGACCCCTGATAGTTCTGCAATTCTTGTATCCTGATCCCAGAAGCTACCCGACACAGCAGCAATCTCTTCAAGACTTCTAAATTGCGCCGGGTTGCCGTCAACTAAGAGATTACCCTTATAGTTACCAAGAAAGGGACTTATTTTAAAAAAAGAATACCATGAAAACAATGTTAAAAATGCAATAGTACCCATTTCTTATTTCTCCGGCTTTAACCCGAGGGCCTGAGCAACTTTTAAAAACTCATCTTTAGTCTTGAACTTTATTACAAGTTGACCTGACCCAGTTGGATTTACTCTAACAGTCACCTTTAAACCCGTGTTTACCGAAGCCATTTTAACCACCTTTTCTTCACCTTTCTTACGAGTCGGCTTCTTTTCCCTCTGTATTTGCCTTTCAAGTTCCCTTACACTCAAGCCCTTCTCCACAACCAAATTAGCCAATTTAACCTGTAGCGGCTCCTCTAAGGAAACGAGCAGTTTAGCATGCCCCTCTGTGATAATACCATCTTTGAGCATTTGTTTAACAGGTTCCGAGAGTTTTAGCAGCCTCAACTTGTTTGTGACCGTTGCCCTGTCAATGCCGAGAATTTCACCAATTTTTTCGTGGGTATAGTTAAATTTGTTTATCAATGTTTCAATTCCTATGGCCTCTTCCAGTGGATTGAGGTCCTCCCTAAGTAAATTTTCCACAAGGGCAATCTCAGCCATTGTAGGTTCATCAACTTCGAGAATTCGAACCGGCACCTTAGTCAGACCAGCTTTTTGAGCGGCCAAAAACCTTCTTTCTCCAGCCAGAAGCTGATACTTTTCACCATCTCTTTTAACGAGAATTGGCTCTAAAACCCCGTGTTTTTTAATGGATTCAACCAGTGAATCTAAATTCTTCTCCACATCTTCCCTTGGCTGATAAGGGTTCCTTTGAATCTTTTCAACCTCCACAAGTTTAACATTTTCGACAAACTCAGCATCGGGTAAAAGGGCTCCAATTCCTTTACCTAAGGCCTTCCTCATACACTAACTCCTTGGCAAGTTCCATATAATTTAAAGCCCCAAGGGAATCAGGGGCATATTTACAAATGGAAAGGCCGAAACTCGGGGCTTCAGCAAGTCTTATACTCCTGTAAATTACCGTATTAAACACTTTCCTTCCAAAGTGTCTCCTTTAAAGCCCCAAGGGAATCAGGGGCATATTTACAAATGGAAAGGCCGAAACTCGGGGCTTCAGCAAGTCTTATACTCCTGTAAATTACCGTATTAAACACTTTCCTTCCAAAGTGTCTCCTAAGTTCCTCTTCAATTTGCTTAGAAAGGTTGAGCCTTTTATCGTACATTGTCAGAAGAAGCCCTTCAATTTTCAGCTCAGGATTATAGGAGTTCTTAACGAGCATAATAGTTTTAATCAATTGAGTCAATCCTTCGAGGGCATAGTATTCACACTGTACAGGAACTACTACAGAATGTGCAGCCACAAGGGACATAATGGTTAATGTACCAAGAGATGGAGGGGTATCTATGAGAATGTAATCAAATTCCTTAATGGGCCTCAAAACATTCCTCAACAAATAATGCCATCCTTCCACATCGCGAAACTCAATTTCGCCACCAACTAAGGACTTATTAGACGGGACAAGCCAAACATTATCTTCTTCAGTCTTTCTAATTGCCTCACTTAGTGAAATGTTGCCAATCAAAACATCATAAATTGTCTTATCGGCGTCACCAAACCTCAAACCACTGGAAGTGTTTGCCTGGGGATCCATGTCTACAATCAAGACTCTCTTGCCCAACTGGCCTAACGCCGCTCCCAGGTTTGTACAGGTAGTGGTTTTCCCAACACCACCCTTTTGATTGGATATGGCAATAATCTTTGCCTCAGACATGTTTAAAATTATAATTTAATTGCTCAAAAATATCAAAAGGATGTTCCACGTGGAACATTATGATCCTCTTGTTCCCTTTTATTGAAATAAACGCAAAGAAAATTGTCACTTTTAGAATACGGCGAAAAATACTGGTAAAATTTATCAGCATTAAGACAGGGCTTTGTGGAATAATGGATTAAAATTCCCTCAGGCTTCAAAAGCTGAGGCATAAGAGTAATTAATTCAGCAAGTCCACAGGAAGCCTTTGAAACTCCAACGTCAGCATCAGCGATAACATCTTTCCAATCCTGGGTCAAAATTTCTATATTAGAAAATCCAAGTTCCTTGCTAACAATGGACAAAAAAGAGGCCTTTTTGGAATTCCGCTCAACAAAAATGACTTTTATTTCCGGTCTTAGTATCTTGCTCACAATTCCAGCAAAACCTGCCCCTGCACCAAGATCAATTAAGCCACTAAAAGGAGGTAAGAATCTATCTAAAATAGCAACATCAAATAAGTTTTTCTTAATACTTAACGAGGGATCCCGCTTAGAAGTTAGATGTACAACACGATTATATTTTAGCAAAAGCTTATAATACATTAAAAGGCGATCCCTCTTTACCCCATCCAAAGGGATCGAGACCCGCTCTAATTCCTTAAAAAGATCACTTAAGTCACTCATTTTTCTACGAGAACAGAACTATACTTTTTAAACATCACCATCCCCACAGGCATACTCTTTGTGCGATAAACATATTTTACAGGCGCATACATGACTTCCCACTTACCTGTCCCTGCATCAGAAAACTTGAGGGCAAGAGTTGCACAAAACTTGATATCCTCTTCAGTTATTGGGGTACCATCATTGACTAATAAAACATGGGCACCTTTGTAACCGGACACATGAAAAAGGAGATCATCACTTTTGCCTAAATTGAAAGTGATTTTGTGATTTGCCTGGGCAGAGCGACCTACCAGCACCCTTTTCCCTGAAGGGGATTTGAACTCAAAAATACCTTTCATCAAGGATCGCTTTTGCCTTTCCCATTTAGCAGTTTTCTCAAAAGATAAAAGGCGAGCTCTTAATTCACCGATTAATTTAGAAACTTTTACGCCTTTCGGAATAGAAAATTTGTTTTCACCTATTAAAATATATTCGTTGTCAAAAATCGCATCCTTAGAAAAGTTCTTCTCTAAGAAAGCAATAATTTCCTCAACCTGCGAGGGTGAAAAGGTGGTTTCTAATTTACGAGAATAAATCTCGCTGAAAAACACATCCAATGCATAGGTGTATGGGAAATAAGCCATACATTCCAAATCTTTAGAAGGTTTATTAAATTCAAGAACAACATCGTCACCAAGTTTGCAAACAAATCCAGTTTTGACCTCACTTACATCGAAATTCTCAGGCAACTGCTGAAGAAAGGCAAATTGCTTCTTCTCAGGTAGAGCGTAAATCACCCCAGGCCTCAAGGACCTTTGATCTTTTACTCTTCTTCCCATATAAATAACCTTACCATCTTCATTAAGAACAAATAAATTGGACAACGACCCAAGAAGCTCAAAAATCAAGGCAAACTCCATGTTCCGGTTCTCCAACCAAATCCCAAAAATTCGATCATTATTCAAAATTTTTCCCATCAGAACTTTAGCTGGAAATAGATCATTTAAAATTTCGTCTCCCCGTATGAGGTTACAAGGAATATGAACCAGCCTGTACCCTGGGAAAGAACAGTAAAATTTTACACAAAGGTCCGAATTCTTGAATTTTATAAAAAAAGAATCCCCATCTTTCAGTAAATGGCTCACCTGTTCATGTCCAAAATTTTTGAACTCGGACTCAAAAATTTTGAGGTCCAGGAAGGTATAATGGCGCATTACCTTAAAAGGTCAAATTTCACAGAGATAGACCTGAATCTTTTATCTCCAAGCGAATAGTCAAATACAAAGAATACAAAGTCTTTTCTGTAACGGACTCCTAAAATCGGTCCGTTTACCGTAGTATCATAAAATCTGGTTTCAAAGTTACCTGTCCTTTGAGTTCTCGTGTGATATCCGTACAAATATTCAAAATAAAGAAACAGGTTCGAAAGGGCCTCATACTGACCTGCAAAAAGGGCTGACAAGGAATAAGATTCGTTGTCGTATTCAAAGAGAGGCCCCAAGAAAAGGTAAGTATTTTGAAATGGAGAGTATACAGTGTAATAAGTAGCATTAAACCTTGAATAGGTCTTTGTAGAATCGTAATTTAAAAGACTCTGTATAGTGGAGTACACCTCGCGATGGGAACGAACAAAATAATAAAGACTGAAAAAATATTGCCATTGGAAAGAAACCTGCTTGAAATAAGCAAGGGAAAGGTCCAAAGAGTACTTAGTTCTAGAATTAAAGGTATCCGACGGAGTTACAAGAATATCCCTGAAATAAGGGAAACCGACTTTTAAAAAAACAACGTTATCACTATTTAAGCGTTTTGAGTAAAACAAAGAGGGGTAAAAAAAACTTTTCTCGCTTTCACTTATTAGATCCACACCAGAATAGTTTTCAATTGAACTCTTAAACCCACTTAAAGAGGCTCCTAAGAATTGAACACCGTTTTTTGTTTTTCCAAAATACAGGGTAAAGGGATCCGTGACGGTAAAATCAAATTCTTCCTTTATTTTACGAAAAGAAAAACCGCCGTAAAATCTATCACTTCCAACAAAAAAAATCAAAGAAGAATCAACCAAATCAATAGAACCGCCCATTGAACTGTAATTAAAGGGCGAAAAATGCAAGGTCCCAAAATCTATTAAAAAAGGATTTTGAAAGCGGGAATTGCTAAATACCAGAAATGAAAAAAGACGAATAAGTAAGTCCATAAAAAAATAAATGGGCCTGGGTGGAATCGAACCACCGACCTTACGCTTATCAGGCGTACGCTCTTACCAACTGAGCTACAGGCCCATTAAAATACTAATTTCTTCCAAAGAACACAACAAATCTTAAAGACCGATTCTGCAAAGCTATATTAAATTCACTCGTATTACCAAGGTCCGTAGTGGTATTGCCTCTCTTTTGTTCCGCCGTAGTTCTATTAAATGTAATGCCAGACTCAAAATCAAAAGCCATAGAGACATTTTTAGAAAGATAAACCTGGAGCCCCAGACCTAAAGGAAGAACAAAACCAACTGTGCTCTCTTTATCATAATCACCCTTTGCGATACCACCAAAATTTTGTTGATAGGTGGTTTTCTCTGTACCGAAAGAAAAACCAACTCCGGCGAACCCATAAAAAGAAAGTCTTTCATCAGAGATAACAGGAACAATTCCCTTGACCTCGAAATTAAGCAGAGTTCGATCTAAATCAAAGGTATCTACAGGACCTGGAATGTTTCTGTTATTCGAGAAGTGAGAATAGAGAATACCCACCGATGGCTCAACAAGTATCTTGTCACCCGTTCTAACTGCAACTACCCTCGGTGTTAAAGCGCTTAATAAGCCATATGTAGTATCAGAGCTCGGAATATAATTGCCAAAACCAACCCACGTAGCCGCACTGGCTTGAGAAACCACAAATAGTAAAAGTATAATTACAACGTTTTTTTTCATACTATCTCCCTTTGATTAAGTAAAGGAAAAACAAGAAGGTTGGGTGGGGTAAACTCTTTAAAGGAGGTGATCCAGCCGCACGTTCCCGTACGGCTACCTTGTTACGACTTCGCCCCAGTCACCGGTTTCACCCTAGGCGCCTCCCTCCCCCTTACGGGGGTTGGGCCAGCGACTTCAGGTGCCCCCGGCTCCCATGGCGTGACGGGCGGTGTGTACAAGGCCCGGGAACGTATTCACCGCCCCATGCTGATAGGCGATTACTAGCGATTCCGTCTTCATGGGGTCGGGTTGCAGACCCCAATCCGAACTGGGGGTGGTTTTCCGGGATTCGCTCCCCCTCGCGGGGTCGCAAAGCCCATTGTACCACCCATTGTAGCGCGTGTGTAGCCCTGGACATAAAGGCCACACGGACTTGACGTCATCCCCACCTTCCTCCGCCTCATCGGCGGCAGTCCCCTTAGAGTGCCCAGCCACCTCATGGATGCTGTGGCAACTAAGGGCAGGGGTTGCGCTCGTTGCGGGACTTAACCCAACACCTCACGGCACGAGCTGACGACAGCCGTGCAGCACCTGTGCTGGCTCTCCCCTCAACGGGGAGTCCCCCAGTGTTTCCACCAGGGTACCACCAGCATGTCAAGCCCAGGTAAGGTTCTTCGCTTAGCGTCGAATTAAACCACGCGCTCCACCGCTTGTGCGGGCCCCCGTCAATTCCTTTGAGTTTCACCCTTGCGGGCGTACTCCCCAGGTGGGGCACTTAATGGTTTCCCGTCGGCACTCCCCCTCGCGGGGGAACACCTAGTGCCCATCGTTTACGGCTGGGACTACAGGGGTATCTAATCCCTTTCGCTCCCCCAGCTTTCGGGCCTCAGCGTCAGGAACGGCCCAGAGAGCCGCCTTCGCCACCGGCGTTCCTCCCGATATCTACGCATTTCACCGCTACACCGGGAGTTCCGCTCTCCTCTACCGCCCTCTAGCCCGGAAGTATCAGGTGCAGCCCAACCGTTGAGCGGTTGGATTACACACCTGACTCTCCGGACCGCCTACACCCCCTTTAAACCCAGTAATTCCGGGCAACGCTCGCCCACCCCGTATTACCGCGGCTGCTGGCACGAGGTTAGCCTGGGCTTCCTCCTGCGGTACCGTCAAGCCCATAGACTGTTCGCCTATGGACCCTTCGTCCCGCACGACAGCAGTTTACACCCCGAAGGGCTTCTTCCTGCACGCGGCGTCACTGGGTCAGGGTTTCCCCCATTGCCCAATTTTCTAGCCTGCTGCCTCCCGTAGGAGTGGGACCCGTGTCTCAGTGTCCCTCGGGCCGGTCACCCTCTCAGGCCGGCTACCCGTCATAGGCTTGGTGGGCCGTTACCCCACCAACTACCTGATAGGCCGCAGCCCCCTCCCCTGGCATGAGCTTGCTTTCGCAGAGGCCCACCTTTCATCCCTACCATCTCAGATAAGGACTACATCGGGTATTAGCCACCCTTTCGGGTGGTTATCCCCGTCCAGGGGGTAGGTTAGCTACGTGTTACTCCGCCGTCCGCCGCTGACCTGCAGGTTGCCCCACAGGCCCGCTCGACTTGCATGGCTAAGACACGCCGCCAGCGTTAGCCCTGAGCCAGGATCAAACCCTCCATAGGAAACTATGTAAAGGTTCGATCCTATACTCGTACCAACTCTAACCTGCTACTCACCTGGTTGACAAAGAACACTACAACGTTTGTTAGTGTTATAAATATAATATAAGGGGAATAGACTGTCAAGTCCCTTTATAATATAAGTACTATGAAGGAAATCGGAGCCGATGTTAGACGGGATTTAATCGAGCTCGCAAATACGATATCAAAAACCAGTTATCCTAATTCCAATAAATTGAAAATCTTTTTTTATAACCTACTAACGCTCCAGGAAATAAGGGATTACTTACTCCAGCTCAAGGGAAGCTACACCGAGTTAACCGGATTGAACCTTGATGATTTTGAACCTCTGGAAATGGAAAAAATTATGAAACCGCTCAGTAACGAATACTTTAGTTACCTCGAACAGAAGGGAATATCCGTAGATTTCTCAAACGAAAAGCTATTACTTTCCTTAGTTTATAAGAAAAATCCAAGAGGCATTGAAGCAAGATACACAAGACTTTTAAATCTCGTCACCCATCTATTTAACACGCCTACCACCTATGTAGCAATAAGCTTAAACATTGATAAAAACAAGCTGAAAGCCAAAATTGGCGATGAATTTGAAAGATTGTCTGACTCGCTAATAGAGAAATACTCGTGGAGAGACAAGCTGCTCAAGGCAATAAAATATTACCGAGACAATACAAAGCTCACAAATTCAGACGAAGCTTTGCTCAAAATTTTCGAAGGATTCTTAAAACTCTCCAATACCATAGAACTTCTTGGCAAGAATTTAATTCCCATCGAAAAGAAAAGACAGATAATTAGAAATCTGAGTGAACCCATGGTAAATCTATCGGCAGGAATAATGCAATATAAAGACCTAAAAGAACGAGCAAAGGTAGGAATTATCGAAATGATAACTGATTTAGTGAATATTCTATTCAACGTACTGGCCTCTTTTGGAAAATTTCTATCAAAGGAAGGAGAGAAAACAGTCATTTATGGCATAATAGAGGCCCTAACCCCTCTTTATGTTTTGGGAATTGAGACATCTAACACCACAGAGGGAAGGCAAGTTGAACTATTAAGAAACAAATTAGCAAAACTCCTCAAGGAAAGGCATAATTTAATAGATCGTGAGACCGTGGCTGAATCAGGGCAATTCCTTTACGAGGGAGAAAATTTCTGGAATTCATTGCTTACTGAGCGCGTTTTATGCAATAATACACAGGAAATTTTTCAGATACTTGGAATCCCGATAAAATTCCCAAATATAGAGATTGATTACGAGAGCTTCTTTAAGCCCAATCAAGATGAAGAGATATACTAAGATTCCTGCTTTCTAAGCCACCTTAGAATATGGCAGACCTGAAATCTAATTTAGAAAGTTCTCTAAGGAAATGATTTTAATAGGAATAATGACCTGAATTTTGATTACCCTTTGTTTGATTGTACATAGGTGAAATTTTATAATTACCAACTGCGGGGCGTAGCGCAGGTTGGTTAGCGCGCCTGCCTTGGGAGCAGGAGGTCGGTGGTTCGAGTCCACTCGCCCCGATTGGGGAGCGCCCGTAGCTCAACAGGATAGAGCAGCGGATTTCTAATCCGCTGGTTGGGGGTTCAAGTCCCTCCGGGCGCAGATATGGTGAGCGTAGCTCAATTGGCAGAGCGCCAGACTGTGGATCTGGTGGTTGGGGGTTCGAGTCCCCTCGCTCACCCCATTTTAAAAATTGGAAAACTTTATGTGTAGCATCTTTCTGTAATTTTAGGTCAATCCGCTATTATAAAGCTCCAAAACGCATATAAAATTTCCATCCGGAGTTCCTCTCCAACAAGTTAATCCGTGATAATATAGTTCTAAAACCGTCAAACAGAAAAACTCCCTTAGATTAATTGACCTTGAACCTACCCCAAAATCTTCCGTTAAACCTTAAAACCTTTAAACTTTACTCCACTATCACGACCCTTGTCTTATTAAATCTTTTGCCACTCTTGTAAATCATATAATACACACCGCTCCTTAATTCGGATAGATCTAATACTCCGTTGTGGACTTTTACCTTATCCATTAATCTGCCATCCGCACTGTAAAAACGCACCTCACTCATGTTGTCATCAAACTTCAACAACTCTCCTCTTTTCACAAAAAGGGTATTAAACAAAGACGGGCCAAATTGTTCCCCTACGCTACTGTTTATACCAAATAAGGTTGCCAAAAAGTTTTTCTTGGTCAAATAGGTTCCAGAGGTTCCAACACCTTCAACGCCAAATCCAAGGAAGATGATCTTGCTTCCCGATGGATGAATCCTGTAAACACCTGCTATTGAATCTGCATCAGAACCGGTCAACGCTCTGTAATAAAGTATGGGAAGGGACCCTGAACCTGCAGCAACTTCAATCACATCCTTTGAAGTTTGGTTTGAATAGGCACCAGCACCGCCAATAACCGCTGAATCATTCGTGCTGAAAACAGTTCCTGTTCCCTTTAGTTTTCTATCACTTGTATTAGCGGCAACAAAAGTTACGCCCAAATAATCCCTCAGGAAAGATGGATTAAGGGTATCGAAACTTTCAGCAATATTTTGACCTGAAATTATAAGGTTTTTGCCACTGTTGATTGCACTTATAAACAGGTTGGCATCGTTGTTATCCGGCAGCCTTTGACCTGAAACGTAAAAAATTGTCCTGTAGTCGTTATACAGATAAGGTTTGCCACTGTCAGCTTCTGAGAACCATTCGTAGGCAAAATTAAGAGAATCTACGAAAGGCTTCAAGTAATTTTTGAGACTATTATCGTAACTCCCATCCCATACAAGGACGGTATCGACGCCTATCTTTATCTGAATCGTATCAACTCTCGAAAGAATGCCATCCCAGGAATAATCCAGTACCAATTTTGCATACTGTGGATTATCGAAGTCACCAACTTGAACCTGTACCGGCACTTCAACGGTATCATTAACCGGAATAACCGAATAGTTAAACATGGTATCTAAAAGGCTCAGGTATTGATTAAGGGATCTAATTCTTAACACTACGTTGTGGGCATCGGAGAAAGGCGCCACACTGGTTAATGCAAGATTTATAATGCCATTCTCGTTTCTTTCAAATCTTCTGTTATTATTCGCATCCGAAATACCTCTAAACATGGCCTGTAAATAACCGAAATTCACGGTTACCCGGGCTTTACCGGATTGCAAAACATTCCCTGCATTCAGTGTATAAGAGCCAAGATAATCAGGTATTTGATATATCGAATCCTGTTGAACAAAGGCAACAACATAATAGTAAGGTGCCCTTATTAGTTGGGGAACAGAGAAAGAGAAGTTGTAAATTGCCGAGTCTTCACGCCCAAGGGCTAAGCTCGTACCCGAAGCATTAGGCCACATCCCTCTTACTACATACCTCAATATGTTCATATTTTGCCAATTGTAAAAGATGGAATCCTCAAGGATAGCCACCCTTAGCTTAAGTTGAGAAGGGATTGGAATGGAATTATCGGAGGTCATGAAAACTTTTACTCGCGCGTTAGCAACGAGGGTATTTGGGTTGAAACTCAAAATTTCGACCTTAATGGAACACGGTGCAACCTCTTGAAAGCTCTGACGGACGTAATTATCTAAAGGTGTAAAAACTCCATTCCACCCGCCGACAACGGCTTTGTTACCGGAGACAATAGTGGTAGGATAACCAGGAACATTGTAATAAGAGGCCCTTGTAACAGAATAAGAATGATAAAAGGGGTCCGAGGTACTGGGGTGATACTTTATCACTGTAAGTGATTCACCATAGATAGAGTCTAACTGCGTTATTGCCTGGGCTGCATAGGGACAGTATGGACACCAGGTTGCGGTGAAATTCTCTATTAGTACATTCTTTCTGTACGCATGGACAAAACTCACAATTATTAACAATACTGCCAATAACTTTTTCATTCTTCCCTCCTGTTTACTAAAATTATAACAGCCAAAGATAAAATTCAAAAGTTTTAAATACACTGGAATGGATCCTCACAAAAACCAGGAAGAACAAAGGGGAGCGGCCTTCCGGTTCTTTCGCAGGGGCGGAGGTAAATACTATTCAAGTTATCCACAATCCCAAATAGAACAAACAAAATTTCACTCCCAATTTATAGCATAAAGTAAAAATTCATAAACCGGTGGAATAGTCGCTTAACTATGGCTAATCCAAATCTTACAACTATTTAGTACTGCTTGCACACACAAAGCCCAACTATCACCCCCAACCATTTACGTCTCAAGATTCAGTGGTAATACCCCTTAAATTTCAACTCCAAAGATCTTCTACACAAGGTAATCCGATTGCTTATTAAAAGGTACACAATTGCAAAACTTAACAAGTATATAAAACTTGTAATCCCAATAAAGGCACAACTCTTTGGATGTATAGAAAATAAATCTCTCCCTGTTCCCCTGTGCCAGCGTCCTTTTGGGACGCTGGCACAGAAAAGGAAATAAAGGACTAAAAGGCTACTTCAATAATCTTTAACTTATTCAACTTACTTATTACTACTCCCTTCGGGTTTTTCTTTTTTACACTTTACGAGGAAGCATCCGCAATACTTCTTGCCCCATGCACGGAGCGCTTCCTTTATATTATCCTTTGTTTTATTGATCCACTTCATAAACACCCCCTAAAACTCCAGCTTTAATTTAACAGAAAAGCTCCTGCTTGTCATTTCATAACTTCCGCCAGCCTTTCTCCATACTGCATCACCAAGGAAGAGGATCGAGAGATAATCCGTCAAATAGATGTAGCCGACATTTTTGAGATAGAGGGTCTGGTTTTGTCCGTCGTCATTATGTTCGATGTAGGGCTTCAGGATAAACCTATCCTTTAAAATAGGCACTAAACCGAAGAGCTGGAATATTGAGCTTTTCCCCTGACCATATTTTAAACTCTGGAAATTCACGCCAAGATTTAAAAGGTTGAAGGGCGAAACCTTGACCTTAAAGGCGATATTGTCGCTGTTTTCACCAAGATATTTACCCTTCATAAAGGAAATTCCTACATTGTTATAACTGGCTGGGGAATAAGATAAGGAAATCCCACCAAAGCTAAAATACCTGTCTTCATCAGGAATATAAGTGAGGTAGTTCAATTTATCCCTCATATAACTCAAGCTCACTCCATAGGGACCCTTAGCACCATCTACATTGACATTTAAAAATCTCTCTATTAGGTTGTCATTGGAAAGGTCCCTTAACTCATCGAAGGAAAACCGGGGCTTAACAAAGGATGCTTTACCAAGGGGAATTCCATAACCACAGTCAAAGGAGTATTCTCTTATATTTTCAAAATCAATCGGGCTGAAAGGCATTATGAAATTCTGATCAATCTGCAAGAAGGAGGCTGAAGCCTCCAAACCCTTAAATTCACTCCTTCTATATAACCTAACATAATATAAGTTTGATTTTTCATCAAACCTGCGAGAAACCTGGGATTGAAAGCCAAACCCCATCTTAGGCATTACAATACCACCAAAATCAAGGGAAGCCAATGAATAAGAAGAGGGACTCCATATATAAAAGGTCCCCACATTAAATCCACGCACAGGTGAGAAGTTGACCTTTCCAAAGGAAAGGGTATCGTAATTTTCATCGTTCAAAAGAAAGACAATTCCATTGACCTTTTCCGTCTTTGTGTAAAACTTGGCTGCGAATTTGATGTCCTCAAAAGCCCTTGTCCAAACAAGCTGGTAAGGTAAAGAGTAGAGGTCTCTCCCTTCCATAAAGACTTCTCTTTTTTCCGGATAATAAATGGGCCTTCTTCTAAGAGAAATCTCCTTGACATCCGCTTCAATTTCAGAAAAATCAGGCTTCAACACAATATCAAAAAGGGTCGAAGCCCCCTTTTTGAATCTGAAAGCACCGCCGAAGGCCAAGCGGTTAAAATTCAAAGAATCCTGCCTCTGCGACCAACCCCTCACATAGAAGCCCGACTTCAGTTGAAGGGCACTTCCATAATTGGATTCTGCCTGTAGATTTTCAAAGTTTATATTTATCCTATGCATATGGGAAAGAGATTGAAAAGAGCCTTCAGTGTTAGAAAACTGGAACTCCCCAGCCCCCGCGATAAATCTCCCCAACTTGATACCCCATTGGTTTTTGGTATAAGAAATGCCAGAAAGGGGTATTAAAATCAAAACATCATAACCATAGTTGGTAATCTGAGCCCTGGCCTCCCATTTACCATCCCATTCTTCCACATTATCTCCACCTTCAGAAAGGATAAAATCCCTCTTAGTACCCGAAGGGTTAACCTGGAAACCATAAGCTGTATTTCCATTTCCAGCTGCGTCGAGAAAAACAAGGACATAGTCGTCAGCCATAATGTCTTCCTGGTCATCCTTTTTTACCGTTGAGGAAATCTTTGTCTTTTGGAAGTTTCTAAAGTAAATAGCAAAGGTGTTACCCCCAATAATTCCCACGTTGAAGAAAGTTGATTCAGCGGGAAAACTATCTAATTTGGGGTATACTTGGTAAAGCCTTTTTTCAGGTTCTGGAAGAGATGCCCTTGAGACAAACTCTTCCACCGTTTGTGTATAGATGGGTTCTATGACGAGTTTTGCGATTAGCATTAACAAAATCATAAATACCTCCTTTATGTTTGGTTTATATATGATGGTTTCTCTAACTTTATAACCTCAAAGCCACTTAAGTCCACCTCCTGGGACGGTAATGCAACAATCAGCCCCTTGCCTTCTGAATAATCCCTTATCAGACTCCAGTAAAACTCCTTTGAATCATCATCGAGATTGGCAAGGGGTTCATCAAGTAAAATAAAATCCCTTTTATCCCCCGATAAAGCGATAAGTAATGAGAGTTTCTGCTTTTCCCCCGCTGAAAGCTGGCTAAACTTTAGATCGTCTCTTCCCTTTAAAATTTCATTTTTAGCTATTTCCACAAGCCCGTCCCTTGCGATAAGATCCAAATTATCCTTCAGGGAGGGCAGAAGCATTGGTGGATAAAAGGAAACAGCGAATCTTTGGAAATACTCAAACTTATCCAACTCTTTTAAATCGTATTTTCCATTGATTTTTATATCCCCTTCATCAGGTTCCAATATTCCCGTAATCACTTCAAGCAAGGTAGATTTTCCTGAACCATTAGGACCAATTATGGCATATTTTTTGCCCTTTTTAAATTCAAAGGCAAAATTCGAGATAACTTCATCATCTTCAAACTTTACGGCAATTGCCTCAAGGGAAATGGTTTCCAGTTCTCCTTCCAAGCCTTTTCCCCCTCTTTTTCCTTCCATTCCCTTAAACTCTTCAACCCTTTCTATGATACCCACAGTAGTTTGAATTTCGATAAAAATTTCAGAAAGGCTATCAATGGGAGAGGAAATATACCTCATAAGCTCCATAAAGGCTACCAATCCACCAACGGTAAGATGACCTCTAACTATTTCAATGGCACCGAGCAGAAAAACTCCAACAGGAAGAAAGTCACTCAAAATACCGTAAAATCCTGAGTACATTCCACTAACTTCCGTCCTTTTCAATCTCAATCCTAAATAATCCTTCATCTTAGGCGCCAAAAGCCCTTTAACTTTCTCTAAAAGTCCCATGAAATTTATGAGCTTAAAACCCTTCAGCAGCTCAACGGCAGTTTCCCCAAAACGGGCTTTGTACTCCTGAAACTTCACAGAATAACCCCGAATAGCGTTTCCAAAAATCACATTTAAAAGATAGAAGACAGATGATAGTACCAACACAAAAAGTGTAAGTTTCCAGGAAAGTTTAAGGCAAACGATAAGGCCAAAAGCAAAGATCAGGAAAATCTTGATAGCGAAGGTCATCGTTGTGGTAAGGCTTTCCTCAAGTTCAGCGGGTTCATTAAAGACCCTTGAATAGAAGTAACCAGAGTCTTTACTCTTTATTGTTTTGTAGGGCAAGGAATAGTAAACATTAAGAAGTTCAGAAACCAGCATTTTGTAGATTCCATTCCTCAACTTTTGGTCAAATACCTTAGAAAAGTAAAGCGTTATTTCCCTCAGAATAACAACAACGGCAATCAAAATTGAATACAATCCTACGAGGCCAAGATTTCTCGAGGGTATAACGCGGTCTATGATTTCTTTGAAAATTAGAGGCACAGGCAGTTGTAATAAGGTTCCAATCAACAACAGGAGAAGAGAAAGGGCAAACAAACTCCCCTGGGAAAGGGTGTATTTTTTAAAATACTTTACAAAAAGTTTTAAATCATCCCTTTGCAAGACTGTGCTCCTTCAAATCGTAGATAGTTTTTAGCAAGTTTTCCAGGTTGTACCTCCACATCTCACAGCGGTTCTTACCCGTTTTTAACTTGTAAAGGGGACAACCTCCTCCACATATCGGTAAAAACTTGCAGTTATAACACTCTTTGTCTAAGATTTTCAAATTTTCCCACTTAAGGACACTCCTGGAATCCTCCCTGTAATTATCCACATTTCCCACAGATTCCTTATCCCTTCCCACGAGATCAAAGCATTTTTTAATAGTCCCGTCGCCGTCTATCAAATAATGAAAGGGTGTAATACCCGCGCAAAAAACGTAGGAAAGTTCCGGATAAACTTCGTAGGGAAAACCGTATTTATAAAGCAATGGAACAATCTTCTCAGCATAAACTTTGCCGTATTCCTCATCGGTAAATAGATTCTCACTGGAATCCATCTTGTCCTTTTCGCCTGTGACGGGTGAAAAATAGACCTCTAAATTATCCCTTTTAATAGACGCAAGGAGCTTTAAAAGCTCTTCGATGTAGTCTATGTTTAGTTTATCAACATTTACCCGAATTCTAACGACAAACTGGTGAAAGGCTTCAATAACATTCTTCACATTCTCAAAAATCCTATCAAAAGTTCCGTTGCCATTCTTTAAAAATCGCCTTTTATCATGAATTTCGGGAGGTCCATCGAGGGTAATCTGAGCGGATTTCAAAGAGGCCTCTTCTATGAGCACTCTTGCCGTTTCTACATCGAAGAGATAGCCATTTGTAACAATATCTGAAGAAAATTTAAAATCAAAATCCTCACTCAAACTTTTAAAAAATCTGGCAAATTCAAGGAGTTCACCTTTAAAAAGGAGAGGCTCACCGCCATAAAAAGAGAGAGAAACCTCTTCAGGTTTGAAAAGCTCAATTCTCTCTTTGATAAATTTAAAAATCTTTTCTTTGAGCTCCTGCGTAATCTTCACAGTCTTGATTCCAGACTCAAAACAATAGTAACAGGCAAAATTACAGGCAGTAGTAGGAACAACAGTGAAAAGAAGCCTTCGAGAGTAATACCTACTCATGAAGAAATTCCTCAAATAGTAACCCTTTTCGTCGAATTTGTTATCAACGATAAAGCCAGCATCAAGGAATTCATGCAACTTCTTTTCGTCGTCGACTTCAGGAAATTTTCTGTAAAACTCCTCATATTCTCTTTCCAGTAAAACAAAGTTTTTGGTCAAAATGTTGTAAAGCAAAAGTCCATCTTCATGCTGAATTTCAACGTTATAAAAATTTTTGTGGTATCCCATTTCCACCTCCCTTTTATAGACCGGAAGGGAGGAGCTTTACGCTAAAAACTAAACTTCATCTTTTCTACATTGAACCAAAAAGCACCCGCAAATGGGTGGGATTATAGGTATTATAAGGTTTGAATTTTGTACATTGTTGTTAATTACTTTCATTCTTCACCTCCTACTTTTGCTCCTGACTCTTTGGCGCCCTTTCATCACAACGGGTCAGAAAGCACCCGCAGAGAAAATCTATTATACCTTTTTGGAGTGTATCTTCTCTATTTACGTACCTCATCTTTACCTCCCTTGTTTTTTTGGCTACCCTCCCTTCCGGCATACCCTAATAAATGCAAAGGGTATGCCAAAGGAAGGCAAAACTGTAAGTTATTGTAATTTAAGGGAATGAAAATTTGAACAATCTTTAAAGGTGTGAAAAAAAATTCACACTTGTAAAACGAGGATGTAAGTTATTAGATTTCTAATAATTATATTGTGCAAAAATTTTCAATGGTTTACGCAAATTTTCCTATAAAAAATGGGGCGACCTTACGGTCGCCCCGTCAAAGAAGGGCAGCCTGCAGAATTACAGTTTCTTGTGGCAGAACCACCAATCGTAGCAGGTATACTCTTTGAGTCTCTTTGCTGCAGTTTCAACATCGGATGCTGGTGGCACTATAACCTCATCACCAACCAGTTCATTATTTGGCCAGTTTGCTGGCATTGCAACGCCATTCTTATCAGAAATCTGTAAAGCCTTCACCATCCTCAGTATTTCATCCATATTCCTTCCCAGTTCCTGAGGGTAGTAAAGCATTGCGCGGAGGACACCGTTCGGGTCGATTATAAACACGGCTCTTACAGTATTTGTCCCCTTAGAAGGATGAATCATCCCTAAGAGCTCTGCAATCTGACCTCTATCATCAGCTATTATAGGGAATTTTATTTCAACACCGAGTTTCTCTTTTATCCATTCAACCCATTTGATGTGAGAGAACACCTGATCTATGGAAAGTCCAATTAGCTCAGTGTTGAGATTTTTGAACTCATCATACCTTTTCTGGAAGGCAACAAATTCAGTGGTACATACGGGCGTGAAATCAGCAGGATGGCTAAAGAGCACGACCCATTTCCCCTTATAGTCTTCGGGGAATTTTATTTCCCCATGGGTTGTTTTTGCGGTGAATGAAGGCACCTTTTCACCTAAGAGTGGCAGTCCCATTTTAACCTCCTTGTTTTAAATACAACTTTGTAATCATTTAAATTTTATTCCTACCCGCTCGTTTTGTCAAGGGGGTATTTTTAAGAATGAATAACTTGCATAATTCACGGGAATAATTCAATGAATTAACAATCCAAAAACTGTTCCTTTTGCCTTAAAGTTCGCCCCAAAGGTCAATTCTCTATATTTAAGTTTAATTGAGCCATCTCAATGAAAAAATTCGATGCATTATAGATTTACCACGTGAAATTTCGACCCCTTTCCACTATAATAATATACAATCTGGGGATGTAGCTCAGCTGGGAGAGCATCGGCTTTGCAAGCCGGGGGTCAGGGGTTCGAATCCCCTCATCTCCAGTTTATTTTTTTCATGGACTTTACAATTTCCTTGGCTTTTTCTCGTGCGTTTTTATCGTATTCTTCGAGAACTTCAAGGCTTACGTCTTGAACATTACTAAAACTATAACAGGTTTTCATGACCACTTTTTCTATGTCTAAAAAACCAATGTATCCTTTCAAAAAGGCTTTAACAGCTACATCATTCGCTGCATTCATTACACAAGGCATAACGCCGCCGGCTATTATCATTTCATATGCCAGCCTTAAAAGTGGGAATCTTTCAAAATCAGGTTTATAAAATTCCAGTTCACCAATCTCAGTGAGGTCAAGGGATACGAAATTGCATTCCCATCTCTCTGGATAAGTAAGGGCGTACTGAATGGGTATCTTCATATCAGGATAAGACATATGAGCTATAAAGGCGCCATCTCTTAATTTTAACATACCATGGACAACGGCTTGAGGGTGTATCAGTACTTTTATCCTTTGAGGAGGTACATCAAAAAGCCAATAAGCTTCTATGACCTCCAATCCTTTGTTCATAAGAGTCGCTGAATCCACCGTAATCTTTTTGCCCATGCTCCAGACCGGGTGGTCTAACACATCATCAATGGTTACCCTTCTCATTTCCTCCCGAGTAAAGGTCCTGAAGGGTCCACCAGAAGCAGTTAAGATCAACTCATCCACATCCTTTTTATACTTTTCAAAAAGTTGAAACAAAGCGGAATGTTCCGAATCAATAGGAATCAGTTCGCCACTGGAACTAAGCCATGTTTCTTTAACAATTTTTCCAAAAGAAACAAGGGTTTCTTTGTTCGCTAAAGCAACCCTTTTCCCACTTTTTAACCCATGAATGGTTGGATAAACGCCTACATTCCCTGCTGTGGCAACGACAATAATGTCCACATCATCCCGCTCTGAAACCTCTATTAACCCTTCCTTGCCATATAGAGTCGTTACCGGGGGAGATTGAACTCTTAAATCTCCCGTTATTACAGCAACTTTAGGGCTAAACTCATTTATTATCCAGAAGTATCCATTTAAATTTTCATGGACCGAAAAGGCCACCAGTTCAAACTTGTCTCTGAACTTAGAGAGAACTCTTAGAGTGTTGCTTCCTATACTACCCGTGGCCCCGAAGAGGGCTATTCTACTTCTTTTCATCAGGTAGAAGCTTCAGGATGGACTTCTCAAACTCACTCTTTGAAACAAACCCTACTTTAATATCACGAATGTAGCCGTCTCTATCTATGATAAAAGTGGTTGGTATGTACTGAAGCCGATAAATAGAGTTATAACTTTCCAATATATCTCTCGTCGCCATAGCAACAGGGTAATTTATTTTGTTTTTCTTATAAAATTCTTTAACCGGATCTACACTTCTATCTACGGAAATACCAATTATCTCAATCTTCTTTCCATATTTCTTCTTTAATTCCACATACCCTGGAATTTCCTGTCTGCACGGTGGGCACCAGGTAGCCCAAAAATCGAGGATTACAACTTTACCCTTTAGCTCTGACAATGTGACTTTACTACCGTCAATGGTGGTGACAGTAAAATCAGGCGCTAACTTTTTCTGCTGAGCTGCAAGAATTCCCGCCAAGAGAAAGATTGTCCCAATGATCTTAAACTTCATACTGCCTCCTTTGAAGTGTTAAAAAGTTGTTTTATAATTTTAATGGGGATTTGAAAAATTGCAAAAGTTATTAAAGTTATTTTTTATCTGTTATTTCTTAAACTCTGGATTACTTACAGCGCAGAAGTATAGGGGCGAAATCTTCCTTCTTCTTAGGGATCCTGTGTCAACGGCTAAGGGAAACTCTGGCGTCTCCACCCCCCAATCCCTCGGTGCTATGTTGCTAAATCCATCCTTAGTTAATCTCACAAATTCGGGTGTTTACTTTTCCCATTTTGAAATTTTTAAAGGATTGATAGCATCAGAAAACCTGAGCCTCAAATTCGATGTAGGAATTGGTCCATACAAAAATGGATTCAATATATTTTATCTACACTCAGACCCTATCGAGGTAACGAGGTTGAGAGATGAAAATCTGGGCGTAGTAGAGGGTAACATTGAAGTTTCGGGGGCACACGTTTATAGGTTTTACCTCATCACCTGGATAACGGGGCAACAAATCAACAAAAACTCGTACTTCGGAACCGCAGTCAAACTATTCCGTGAAACCTTTTTTAACTACGTGGAAAACGGCGCTGGGGTTGACCTCGGTTATACAATCCTCCTTAAAGATTTAACCATAGGGATAAGCGCAAGGGATGTATTTTTCTCTGTTTTTAAAGGAAAAACTCTGGAACTTGCAAATCCTTCCTTTGGTTTGGGCTTTACAAAAACTTCTAACAACCTAAACTGGAGTTTGGAGGCTGATTTTTTCACCGATGGTCCCTACCCTGGCGCAATAATAAATATTGGAAAATTAAGTATGGACTTTAAGTTCGGTGCAGAATATAGACCAGTAGAAAACTTCGCGGTGAGATTTGGATTCTACAGGGGATACCTAAGCGCCGGTGCAGGTTTAAAATGGAAAAAGTTTGCCATTGACTATTCCATTTCCCCCAATCCCGAACTAAATACCACTCACAAAATAGGAGCAGGAATATGCTTCTAAGAAAAGTACTGCATCTTTCGACGATTTTCCTTCTATTATTTCTAAAATATCTTAACACGAACAATGATAAACACGTTGGCCTCATTTTAATGCTATCTCTGAGCATCATTGCAATATTACTGGAAATTGCAAGAAACAAAATACCTTCTTTTAAAAGCTTCTTTCTGAAAATTTTCTCGCCTTTGTTAAAAGAAGACGAAAAAAAAGGAAAACTCACAGGGGCGTCCTTTTTAATTATCTCGATGACATTGAGCTACGCCATTTTCGAATTCAAGTATTTTTACTACGCTTCTCTTATCTCAATCCTTGTTGATGGAATAACCCCTATTATAACCTTTATAGTTTTTAGAAAAAACAACAAAGACCATCATCATCTCCTCACCTTTTTAATTTCCGCAACAATCGTTGCTTTCATAGTAAATTCTGGCCTTCCATTGATTGTCAAGTTGACTACAAGTATTGTGGTTTCTTTAATAGAATACATAAACCCACCTCCCGATGATAATTTTTACGCAGAATTTTTAGGGACCTTTATAATTTATTTACTGGCAAAGATTTTCAGCTAACAAAAGGAGGAGCAAGTATGAAGAAGGTTATAGCTTTATCAATTTTTGTCGCAATGCTATACGCCCAATCCGTCAGTGAAAAGCTACAACAGGCCAAAGTCCTTGAAGAAAGGAAAGATTTCGAAAATGCTCTATCCATTTATAAAGAGGTTTTAAACTCAAAGGAACTGGATAAGAACAAAAAATTTGAAGTTTACCTCAACATTGCAGACATAGAACTGGACAAGTTCGAAAGGCCAGACTCAGCCATTAAATACCTTCAGGCAGCAAGGAAAGATTTCACTGACGCTTATAGAAAAATGGACGAGGTGTTTTATAGACTTGGCCTCGCTTACGAGAAGCTTGGCGATTATCAGAACGCAGCCGAGGCATATCAAACCGTCGCCGTTAGATTTCAGAAGAGCAAATACCTCCCTGATGCCTTAGATGGCGTTGAGAGGGTTTTCAGAAAGAACTTCAAAGAGTATGTTGCCTTTATCGGTGATGAGCCTATTACAAGACTCGAACTGGAAAGGGAACTTGAAAACATCCCCCCCTTCGCAAGATCTCAATACGAAACAGAAGAAGGGAAGCAAAAACTTCTTAAGAATCTCATCCAGAAACACCTCCTGGTAAAAGAAGCAGAAAATAGAAAAATGTACCTCTCCTCTTCCTATCAAGAAGAAATGAAGAGGGCCCGTGAACAGGCTCTAATCAGGGCACTTTACCAAAATATTTCCCAGAACATTTCGATAGATGAAAAGGAAATTAAGGAATATTACGAAAAAAATAAAGATTCAAAGTACAGAATTCCTGCATCGGTTACCTTCAGGGCAATAATTGTAAATTCTAAGGAAACCGCTGACACGGTTTATAGACTTCTAAAAAAAGGCATTGACTTCGACTCGGTGTTTAACAAGTACAATACCGACGAACAGCTTAAGGCTACATCGGGATTAAAGAAAGATGTGCCAGAAAACGGCAAACCTCAGGAGTTAGTAGCTGCTGCCTTAAAGATGAAAAAGGGTGAAATAAGCAAGCCAATTAGATTAGAAAAGGAAAATAAATATGCTGTAATCAGAGTCGAGGAAGAGCCTAAAAAAGCGTCTTATAGAGATTTGAGCGAAGTAAAAGACGAAATCAGGCGGAATATCCAGGCAGAGAAGACTAAAAAGGCATGGGACAGCCTCATCGATAGCTTGTGGCAAAAGTACAATGTAAAGATCGTGAATGAAACAAAACAAGAATAGGATTGTCATAGCAACAGTTATCTACTTTAATGAAAGCCTTGGCTCCGGTATCGCAAAAGTAGAGGGTGCGGAAGAACGCATTCGTTTTACCTACAAAGAAATAGAAGGTTTAGAGGGATTCAAATTGCTTTTTGTAGGTGACAAAATTGAAATCCATTTTACGGAACACGGTAAAAGGGTGAGGAGAATAAGTGAGAGTCCGCTACGAACTGATTAAGAAAGAAAAATATACAGGCGCAAGGCTCGGATTGCTCCACACTTCCCATGGTACCGTTGAATTACCCAATTTTATGCCCGTTGCAACCCAGGGGACCGTGAAGACGATGTCACCAAGAGATTTAGAAGAAATCGGGGTTCAAATCATCGTCTCCAATACCTATCACCTCCACATAAGGCCAGGTGAGGAACTGATCCAGAAAGCGGGTGGACTCCACAAGTTCATGGGCTTTAAAGGAGCAATTTTAACTGATTCCGGTGGTTACCAGATTTATAGTCTGGCAGATTTGAGAAAACTCGAAGAGGACAAGGTGGTTTTTAAGTCACATATTGATGGTTCCCTTATCACCTTTACACCTGAGAAGGTGGTTGAAATACAAGCTAAACTCGGCTCAGACATAGCAATGATCTTAGACTGGCCAACTCCTTATCCTTCAACCTATAAAGAGGCAAAATTCCATATGGATTTAACTACAAAATGGGCTGAAAGGGCGATCAAATATCGGAACTCATCCTACGAAGAGGTAAGTCTCTTTGGGATAATTCAAGGAGGCACATACGAAGATTTAAGAATTGAACATACAAAAATTCTTTCGGAGATGCCCTTTGATGGCTACGCCATTGGAGGATTAGCTCTTGGAGAACCAAAAGTAGAACGAGAAAGGGTACTCGAAAAAATATCGCCCCATTTACCTGAAGATAAAGTAAGGTATTTGATGGGGGTAGGATACCCTGAAGATATCCTCTCAGCAGTGATGATGGGCATTGATCTCTTCGATTGTGTCTTACCTACAAGAAATGCTCGAACTGGAACCGTCTTTACCTCCACCGGCGAGTTAACAATTCGAAATGCAACTTATAAAGAAGATTTTTCGCCACTGGATCCCGATTGTGATTGCTATACATGTAAAAACTTTACCAGAGCGTACATTAGACACCTTTTCAATGCAGGAGAAATCCTTGGACCAAGACTCGCAACCTACCACTCACTGTACTTCTTTATAGGCCTTATGAAAAAAATCAGGGAAGCAATTAGAGGAGATTACCTTCTCGACTTTAAAGAAGAGTTTTTGAAAAAGTACAGTTCAGAAATTATAGACAAACCAGGATAACTCTTTCTCTCCGCCGTTGATTAGGTCAACAATCTCAAGGTTAACATAGTTAACAGGGTCGTTGATTACAATCGAATCGTCGATATCTCCTGAAGTGTAACCTTCCCTGTAAACATCGCCGTTCAAATAAACCTTATAAGAATAAACACTTACAGGTTCAACTTCAACCTTCAGTGGTGCAACACCTGGGTATATTTTATCTTTCAAATTTTCCCTCATCGTTACTGTAATTATCTGTGGAATCTCCTTATTAAGAGAAAGAAATATCCTTAAAGAAGCGCCAAGGGTAAAGGCAAAAACAAAAACCAAACTAAAAATGCCTGCATACCTTTGAAACTTCAATTTTCTTATACCCCTCTTAACTTTAACATCGAGCTGCGGAGGGGGAGATTTTCTTATTCTTTGAAAGACTTCAACCTCATTTCCCATGCGTAACACCCCCCGTTAAAACCTTTTTTAAACTCTTTTTTGCACTATTCAGCCGGGACTTTACAGTCCCTAAGGGTATATTCAACAGCTTCGAAATTTCCTCATATTGAAAGCCTTCCATGTAGTAAAGGGTTAATATTTCCCTTTCCCAATCCTTTAGCTTTTGCAAAGCCCTTTCAACTTTAATTGTATCCTCTAAATCCATTTCCTCAATAGGACCAGGATCATCGCAATCATCCTCCCTTGAGTTCTCCTCAAAATAAACAGGATTAAACTTCTTCTTTTTTCTAAAAAAGTCATTTAGATGATTAATTGCTATGCTCATTACCCACGTTTTCATAGAGCTTTCACCCTTAAACTTACCGAGATTTTTATAAATCTTGATGAAAATTTCCTGGGTAAGGTCAACAGCCTCATCATAATCATTGATTCTCCAAAAGACGTAGTTAAATACCATTTCCTTATATTCGTTATACACATCATCGAACCTAATTGCCATTTTTTTAATTTGACGCCAAAAATTTTAAAAGTGTTCACATTATAAAACAACTCATGCCAATCAAGAAAACAGGATCATTAAAACAAATCAAAGGATGCTAATGGCTCTCTAACCAATTTCTGCCTTTGATACCAAATCTTGAAAATTTGGAAGAAAAAAAATATAATTTTCTAACCATGATAAAGTCAATTTTGGCTGGGTTGTATAAGGTAGGTCTGCAATTGTGGTATATTTACGAAGATGCGATAAGGGTGCAGGACGTGTTACCTGCCCACGTCATCTCCATTGGCAACATAACTACAGGGGGCTCAGGAAAAACCCCACTCACCCTTCATTTAGCGCAAAAACTTTCAACCTTGAAAAAAGTTGCGATACTTACGAGAGGATACAAAAGAAAAGGCAAAGGCATCTACATATTGAAAGAGGATACCCCTTTAACAGGATGGGAGGAAGTTGGAGATGAGCCCTACCTTATGTGGAAAAAGCTAAAAGGAAGGATTCCGATAATCATTGGGAAGAATCGTTACGAAACTGGACAAATCGCGATAAAGCAGTTAGGCGCGGAAATTCTGCTTCTTGATGATGGTTTCCAACACCTTTCTTTGGAACGGGATGTGGACGTCGTTTGTATTACCCAAAATACCATCCTTAAAGGTGACTCTCTTCTTCCCAAAGGGAATTTAAGAGAAGAATTTTCAGCACTGAAAAGAGCCGACATACTTATTCTTAATATCAAATCCGAAGTCCTAGACCCAAAAGCACTCCAATTTCTGGAAACATATAAGAAACCGATCTTCATAATGAAATACGAACCCTTAAGGTTCTACAACTTTGAAGGGCAACAAATGTCACTAAACGCCATAAAGGGCTTTGATGTAGCACTAATTTCAGGAATAGCTGATCCGGAAAGTTTTGTTAACACCATAGAAAAATTAGGGATTACCCCTAAGAAAGTTGTAACCGTTAGGGACCATTATACTTATCCGATGCCAAAACTAAGAACTCTCCTCAAAGAATTCGATTATGTAATTACCACTGAAAAAGACCTAATTAAATATCCATCTTTTAAAAATCTGCTGGCCCTCGAGATTCAGGTAAAAATCGAAAAGGAAGAGGAGCTTTTAAAGCTGTTATAACTTCATCTTCACCCAGGGTACAATACCCATACCGGTGCATAAAATCAGAGGGAAAAAAGTAGCAAGAAATTCATTCATCTTACCCGCTTGTCCAGACACCTTGAAAAATTGTATTAAAGCCCAGAAGAGAAAGGAAACTATTAAAGCCAGGCCAAAAGAATAGGTCTTACCCCTTGCCTTTATCGATATAGCCAAAGGTAATGAAAAGAAGGCGAAAATGAACACGGTCAAAGGAAAAGAGAACCTGTAAAGAAGTTCGACCATTTCTTCTTTAAAGGGTAATCTCATTCTCTTCTTATAGGAGACAAGTTTTAAAAGTTGTCGTGCACTCATCTCTTCAATCTCTGTTTTCTTTCTTATGACCTCAAAGGGAGATACTCCACAGGTCAAGACTTTTCTTTGAAAGGACGCAATAGAATCCTTTTCGGGCCTGATGTACCTCTCTTTTACGTTAAAGAGTTCGTAAGTCCTTCCAATAACCAGGCAAGAATCAGCGTCTATCCTTACCACCGGCTCGTTTTTATTCAAGACTAAAATAATAACGCCGAGTCCCTTCCTCTCCCTACCGCTTAGTCTTGAAAAGTAAAACAATGTATCATAGTTCATAAAACTAAAATCAGAAACCACCGGATAATAAAAAAAGTATTCACTCTTCTCTATGTTTGCCTTTCTAACCCTCGTAGAGTTTTGGAGGCCCGGAAAGGCAAAAAACTCTCCGTTCAGGAAAACTAAAATCGATAGTACAAAAGCAAAGAATAAAGTCTTCAAAATGAGGAGACGAAGGTCGATACCTGAAATTCTTACAAGCAAGAGTTCATTTTTATAAGCACTTTGCTGGAAAAGGAAGAAAGAAGCGATTAAAAAAGTGAAGGGGGCCATTAAGTTTAAAAGAAAGGGGATCTGGAAAAAATAAAACTTTAAAATATCGGTAATCTTGGCTTTATTGGCAATGAAGTACCCCAACCGCTCAAAAAAATTTACGATAATAAAAATGGCAACGGAAGCAAATAAAAAGACACTAAAATACCTCAATAGTTCTTCAAAATAATACTTGTCAATTTTTTTCATTAAAACAGCTATTTGATGGTGTATGAGGTCGAAATCACGTAGGTCGTACCGAGTTCCCTTGAAGAACCGAAGGAAACATCAACCCCATAGGTATTAGTCTTCAAAGAAAGCCCTAAACGAATTTCTCTCTCTAAAACTGCAACTCTAAGACCAAAACCTTCCGTAAACCACAGTTCAGAACCCAATCTATAAGTAGTTTTCTCCGGCGTTCGATCAATTCCCAGTATCCAGGTGACAGGCTCAGGCAAATTGAAGGAAGTGAAAAACAAAAGCTCATCGGGAGACTTTTCACTCCTCTCATAAAAACCTAAGGAAGATCTAAGGACGTTAAGATGCATCAAAGAAAGTTCGAAGATGCTGATTTTAGCAAATAATCCATAATCTAACGAAAAAGAAGATGTTGTAATGTTATCCTCGATATTTTTCAGATATTTGACACGAGAGTTAACTCCTATACCCCAATTCCTTTGTTTAAATCCAGCTCCTACAAGGAATGTATAATCTGAGTAGACGTCTTTTATCCCGCTTTTCAGGACGCCCAGCGCTAAGCCAACCTTTGAGATTTTCGTAGAAGCAGAGAGATGAAAATCGGTTAATTCCGAAGCAAAGTAATTCTGTCTAACACCAAGAACGCCAGAAAATTTAGAGTCAGGAATCATAGAGGGGTTTATAAACACGGCATCAGACCTAATAGAAGAAGGGTTATAAAGCCCACCAAGGGCATAAGTCTGAGCTGACACTCCACTTAAGTAACTGACTATTAATATCGCTATATTCATCATAGGAAAATTTTAAATTAAACGGTATCTTTTTGCAAAATTAAATCAACTTTTTCGGAACGCGCCGTCCTCAAAGTTAGAATCAATTGTAGACACCTTATACGGATTCTTGTAAACCAATCCGCCTTTTTCGTTTTTAAAGGTACTCACACCCACAATCTTTAACCTTGAGATGTTATCAGCGACTTCAATTCCAGCGCCTTTATGTTCTGAAATTACCGAATGATAAATTTCGACAAGATAGGAATGAGAAAGTTTTATGCCCCCGCCATTTATTCCTTTTGAAATTTTAGAATTCTTGATAATACCCCGAGAATTTTCTAAAACTATCTGGAAACCATTTTTGTGAACTTCGTTATTCTCCGTAATTTCACAGCCGGAAATCTTCACTTCAGAGCCGTCTTTCGCAATTATTCCATAAGCCTTGTTCCTGTAAATTTTCGTATTATCCAACTCAACAACCGCTCCGTCATCAGCCTTCACGCCATCACCCGATACACTTTCGTATATTTCACATCCCCTTGTTAGACAATTCGATGAAGTAACGGACAATTGCGCTGCACTGGAATTCATTGCATTCGAATAAATTTGACATTCTTTAATCTTGATACCCGAATACCAGGCAAGGTTGATTCCCTCGTCCCTGTGACCAAATATCTTACAATTCTCAAGCTCAACGTAGGATTTCAATATCCCAATACCTATATTCTCCTTCCCATCGTGAATTATAGAATCCTTTATAATTGCATAGGAAGACCCTATCCAGACCTGTGCGTAACTTTCATTGTCACTTCCGTTGTTTGATATTTCGCCACCCAAAAATCTTAACTCTGAATTGTAATAAACCTCGATTCCGTGATGTGGATTTTGCGAAACAACGGTGTTTTCCATCTCAGCGTAAGAGGATTCTACAATAGAAATTCCGGTATTGTTAATGCCAGAAGTAACCTTAGAGGAGTTTAATATTAGCTTAGAATTTTCCACTTTGATTTGGGCAAAATCCTTATTTTCCTGCCCGTTGTTGGCAACCTCACAGGCTTTCAAATCAGCTATAGAATTAGACAGTACATAGATACCAAAATTTTCATTTTTAGTCACACTGCATTCAACCATTTGCACAAATGACCTTTCTATAACCATTCCTGAAACTCTCGAGCCATTGGTCACCGTTGTCCTTTCAAATTTCCCGCGGCTTGAAGTAATAAGAATTTGTGGGAACATCCCATCTTTTCCGAGGTTCTCGGAAATGTAGCAATCGCTTACGTTAAAACTGGTATTGGAACTGAACCATACTCCCTGGGAATAGTTGCCACTGATCCTCGACTTATTGATTTCTACAACGGAAATATCGGTTGCGTAAACACCCGCTGCATTAACCGAACCATCAATTTCCGAATCACTGAGCTTTAAAACAGTTGATCTGACCTCAATCTGGGCTTCACCCTCCGAACCCTTGTTATTGGAATAAATCCTGGAATTTTTCACAACCACGTTAGAATTTGCTTCTGCGAATAGAGCCCTTCTGAAATGGTTATGTATTGAAACGTTCTCAAAGGTAACATTGGAATTTCGTATATATATACCGTCGTTTTTAACTCCATCATAAATATTAGAATTTTCAACCTTTAGAACAGCTGAAGAGGCCCAGATCTGAGGAGCGTGAAAATTTTCATTTCCGTTGTGGTAAATAGCACAATCGGAAAGTAGTGCTTCCGAAGCGGACTTCAAGGTAAGTGCATTAAAGAAATGCCTGTAAATTTGAGAGCTAATAAGTTCAACCCTTGAACCCTCATCCAGAACCACACCGCTATTATTAATACCACCATGAATCTTCAAATTTTTCAGATAACCCCTCGATGATATAAAAACCATTTGTGGATTATCCTCATCTTCATTTCCATTCCTTGCAATTTCGCCGTTCCTGAGAAGGATCTCAGAATCGTCTTTTACCTCAATTCCATTATAGTAATGGCCAGTAACCTTCAAATCTTCGCACTCTAAGGAGGACTTATCCTCAATGGAAATACCGGAATTATTAATCCCATTTAGTACCCGGCAATTTTTCAGGTTGGCTTTAGAAGAAACCAGCTTCAATTGAGGATAATTATCTTCACTATTTCCATTCTCTACAAGCCTGCTGTTACTCATCTGTAAGAAACCGCCGGCATCGATAAAGATTCCATAATAGTAATTCCCGCTTATCACAACCTTATCAATGTTTAATTCTGAATTGTCCGCCCATATGCCTGAACCATTTCCTTTGTCTATTTTGCAATTTTTCAGCAATACCCTACACCCTTTAAAACGCATCTGAGGACTAAAAATGTCAATTCCATTTTCTTGAAAGTCGGAATTTTGCAATCTTAATTCGGAATTCTCTGCATGAATCCCAATGTACTTGCAGCCAGTTAGTTTTGATTTTGATACAAATACTTTAGACGTTTGGACCTTTAACCCCGCACCATGAATTTCTACCTTACTTAGCTCCAAAGAGCTCTCAACGGCATATATAAGACCTATTGTTCTTTCAGGTTCCTTAGTATACTTAAAACTCAGATTCTCAAGAATTAGTTCTGACTTAACTACTTCAAAGGCAGGCAAAATTTCTGAATAGACTGTGGCTTGTTGAAGTCCGCTGAAAATCAATTTTTTACCCTGTACCGTAATAGGCCTTTCAATCTCAACATCACCGGATATTTCTATTGCCAACTCATCGCCTTCTTCAAGATATGTTTCTAAGAAGTCCGCAAAGGAAATAGAGCCGTCATAAGTGTAAATACTTGTAGCACCGCCCTTTATAACGGTAGCCTTCGCCAATCCTTCTTTTACTTCTACATGATGGCCTTCCTGCAGCCGCGCCTTTCTTTTCATTCTTCTTAAAGATGGATCCTCTTCTATCACCCTTATCAGCCTGTAGAGGGTATTAACGGCCCATACAGCGAGCTCTTCTTTTATTCCCGTACCCTCTGCAAACCCCTTACCTATCAAGTTCAAGTCTTCCTCTGATAGGGATCCCGAATCTCTAAGCGTAACGGGAACCTTCTCTTCTATGGCTGAAGATAAGGCATAAACCTTCGACCGTTCAACGTTAGAATACCCTGACATTTCCTCCTTTATGAGCGATGGATTTTCAAATATTAATTCACCATGGGCTTTATAAAGTTCCAGAAGGATGTCAAAATACAAATCCATTATTTGCCTCCCTTTGTCTAAATATTATATTGTTTAAGCAAATGCTATTCAACCATGGTGCACAAATGTTAGCAACTTAAATTCTTAGCTGGGCAAAAATCCACAAGGTTTGATTATACAAATCTGCCAAATTACAATCTAATCCAATGAAATTCACCTTAGTTATTTTCATTATAAGCCAAAGCGTGTTAGATGTGGGAATAAAATACCTGCAAAACAAGGATTATGAGAAGGCTTACCAAATCTTCCAGCAAATCGTAACAGTCTCAAAAGACACCCCCGAGGGTAAATGGGCAAAATATTATCTGAGTGTTGCTCTGCTCTACCTTGGAGATACGCTATCTTCCATCGGAAACTTGACGACACTCTGGAAGGAAAACTATGAAGATTCTTTAGCCTACCTTACTTATAAAAAACTAACGGAACTCTCCACCAACAGAAACGATTCATTGAAATGGACTATAGAACTTTTGCAATACTTTCCCCTCTTCGGAAAGAGAAAAGAGTTAATCGAGAGTACAGTATCAGATAATTTGAATGACTCCTTAAGGATTATTTTAAGGAAAATTCTCGCCTCCGATTACAAAAGCAAAAGATATTTGTATAGCTTCGGAACTGACCTTCTCTCGCAGGAGCCAGGTAAATCATTGATTATCGCAGAACGCGAAGGCTTTCCTTTCTTGAAAATAAAGGCCCTCATAAAATCTGGGAAATACCTGCAGGCATACATAAATCTCCTAAAAAACAATCCTGATAAGAAAATTCCCCAGGAAGCAATTACCTTTGTGCGAAAAAGTGGAAATTCTACAAGGCTTATCGGCATTCTCTACCCCCTTGACCCTGAAGACGAAAAAACATCCTTTGAATTTGCAAGGATTTTGGAAGAAAAAGGATTAAGTACTTCAAAATTTAAAAAGGCCCTGAAAAATCCTCTATACACAGCTTATTTCAACTTAAAAAACCTTACCTTGCCCGACCTTCAACAACTCGAGAATTTTGAAAGTTCAAACCTGAAAAACTATCTTCTGGCAAAAGGATATTTGAAAGAAGGATATTTATTGAAATCACTTCAGCTGGCTTTCCTCCTTCCAGATTCTGCAGAATACAATAGGTTCAAATTGGAGCTCGTCGACACTCTCATCTCACGGGGAATATTTACAAAAGAGATGTTGGATCTCCTCAGTCAAATTGAATACTATTACCCTATAACGGAAAGGGACGAAAGAATGCTGGTTATAAGCAAAGCATTAAAAACAGAATGGAAAGATATAGCGGGAAAACTTGAAGCAAATGATGCAACAATAAAGCATAAAATCCCAATAAATCTCGATAATACTTCAATGCCCGATACCGAGGTTATTAAAATACTTTATGAAAACTTTGACTTTGGCGGAGTGATTCGATTTTCGAGTGGCAAGATACTACCAAGCAGCATGAGACACTACATTGCCAGTGCCTTAATAGAAAAAGGGGTCTACGATGAGGCTGTTAACCTTTTGGAAAGTGAAAAGGAATCATTTCCCACGCTCTACCTTAAGGCTTTGACAAAACTCAAGGATCCTTCACCCTACCTAAATGATCTTCCCAAAAAACTTAAAAACACGGATGCATATTACCTCTACCTCATCGCCGTTAAGACAAAAAACAGTTCTCTACTAGACAATTACAATACCCCTTATTTCAATTTTTACCGCGCCATCCTAAAAAACAATGTTGATTCCGCTCTCCAATTTGTAGATGTCAACGATGTTCGAATGCTACTCGAGCTTTCAAAACTCCTTTTTAATGAGGGGCAATATGAAAAAATCGTTTGGCTAACTCAAAATGTCAATCCTCTTTATCCAGTAGAAGCCCAAATTTACAAAATCAGGCTTAAGGCATTGTTTTCCCTGGGAGAGTATAACGAGTTAATAAAGGAATACGAAAATTTCAGTGATCTGATTGGCGATGAAGAACTTTCAACCCTCGCCGCACTTTCCGCATCGAAGTTAAACAATCCCGATTTAGCCTTTCTTTTTGCACTTCGTTCTGACAACGACGAAAATAAAAAATTGCTCTCACGGCTCTTTCTTTACAATGGCTTTGCAGAGGAAGTTGATACACAATACCTGGAAGGCAAAGACCTTCTCTATTACAACCTTGTAAAAAAAGATGAAAGGCGCCTCTTGGAATTTCCACCTAAGGACTCAGAAAAGGCGTGGATAAAGCTAAAATACTTAGCAGAAATCTCTAAAAAGGCCCTTGTGGACTCCCTATTCCAGATATACGCATCTAACTACAACTTCACAGATGATGTTAGATTGATCCTGAAAAGCTATTTACTACTGGCAAAAAACGAAATAGACAGCCTCCTCCAGATTTTGAATTCAAATAATATCCAAGATCCAGAAATTCTTTATCTGACGGGTGTCAAACTCATACAGGCAGGAAGAGTTGATGAAGCGTCAAATTTATTTAAATCTGCTTGCGATTTTGCAGATGACTCCCTAAAACATGAACTTTACTTTCGTCTTGGAAACATAGAAGCCACAAAGGGAAATTTCAACTCCGCTCTCTTTTACTATACTAAAGCCTTAAATCTCGGAAGTAAATACAGAAAAGAGATCTACTACAACCTTTCGATCTCTTTTAAAAACACAGGACAGCTTGACTCTGCCTTTGCTTATCTCGAAAAGCTCATCAATGAATACCCTGATGATGAGATCAGTATCGAAGCATCAATAAATCTCGGATTTCAACTGGTCGATAAGCAGGTGAATCCAGATAAAGCGATAAAAGTCCTCGAAGGAATTATCGGAGTCGGAACAAAAACTCAGGACTGTGAAGCCCTTTACTGGCTTTCCAGGGCTTATATGCTTACTCAAGATCTCAAAATGGCTTTAGCAACCCTAAAGAGAATCTATACATATTACAATGAATTTCCCGATTGGCGCGATACCGCTAAGCTGGATGCAGCAAAAATACTTATCTACTTCAATTATAAAGATATGGCCAAAAACTTATACAACGACATAATAAAAACCCGGGGGCAAAACGACCCATTATCCCAAGAAGCACTGAACCAAATGGAGTTCTTTAAACTTTAAAGTTTTTCTTCTTGGACCCTGAAAGGGGTTTTGGGAAAGGTATAATTGCAGAACGCACATTTGTAGGGTGGTTTAGCCTGCGGATAAGAAAACCTTTTTCCACAGGATGGGCATTCAATTTCAATAAAAACTCCTTGAACTTCAGGGATCCTCTTCATCGAAGAACGGCATATAGGACAAAAACGCGGTTCATCCTCAGATATTATTATGTAGCCACATGATTTACACTCAAAAAAGCTACTCATCGCCGAAGAAGCACTTCACTTCGTACTCAAAGGATTCCTGCGAATCGGAGGCATGGACTGCATTAACCCTTACATTCGTTCCATATTTGTGTCTTATGGTGGCCGGTTCTGCCTTTGAGGGATCCGTTGCCCCGACAAGTTTTCTTAAATCCTCAATAGCATTCTCCTTCTCAAGCAATAAACCAATAACCGGTCCCGAAATCATAAATTCCACAAGGCCCTCGAAAAACTCCTTCCCGCGATGAACCGCATAAAACTTTTCCGCCTCCTCTCTCGTCCATCGTTTCATACGGATATTTAAAATGTTAAATCCCGCCTTTTCTACCATGGAAATTATCTCTCCAACCACCTTTTTCTGCAGTGCATCGGGTTTAAGAAGTAAAAAGGTCTTATTCAAGGGAATACCCCTCCATCAAGGCCCTCTTGTTAAGGTCATGGTACTTCTTAACCCTTCTGTCAACGGCTTTGTAGAGAGATTCCAGTTTTACGATGTCAAATTTTTTCGCAAGAAACCCGAGAACGAACATATTCAAAACGAGAGGGGTACCTATCTTGTTTCTGACAATCTCGGTAAAGGGGTAAGCGATAACCTCAGGGCCCTCAACGGTGGACAGATTTTTGACATTAAAGGTATCAACAATTACCGTTCCCTCTTTCTTTACAAGCTTAATAAATTTGTTATAAGCGTCCTGACTCAAAGTAACAAGAACGTCGGGATGTTGAACTTTGGGGTAGGAGATCGGTTTCTTAGAAATAATCACATCCGATCGAGAAGTGCCAAGCCTTGCCTCAGGACCGTATTCAACCGTCTGGACGATTTCTAAATTTTCCTCAATTCCCGCCGCATCGGCGAGAACCAATCCTGCAAGGATAAGACCTTGGCCACCCGAACCTGCCAAGGTTATTTCGATCTTATCTCTGTCCATTTTTCCCTCAAAATCGTTAAATAACTTTTGTTCTTATTTTCTGCAATAACCCCTATAGGTATAAAGGCACCTTCCTTCGGCTCCGTTCCAACCATATAGGTTATTTTTTTGTACCAATCTAAGGTTTTAAAGGGATCGGCCTCCAGGTTCAGTCTACCATAATAGGTTGGGCAAGGGCTTAAAACCTCAACCAGTGCAAAACCCTCGACCTGCATAGCCTTCTCTAAGAGCTTTTCAAGGAGAGGTATATGATAAACGGTGGCACGGGCGACAAAATTGGCACCGGCTGCCTTTGCCACCTCGCATCCATCAAAGGATGGTTCCATATTTCCGTACGGAGTTGTTGTGGTATAGGCATTGAGCGGGGTAGTCGGAGAGGCCTGCCCACCCGTCATACCGTAGTTGTAGTTATTAACCACAATAGCGAGTAGATCCACGTTGCGCTTTGCAGCGTGAAGGAAGTGATTACCTCCAATCGCATAGGCGTCACCGTCACCCATCACCACGATTACTTTAAGGTCTGATTTAGCAAGCTTTAGACCTGTGGCAAAGGCAAGGGCTCTTCCATGTGTGGTGTGCAGGGTATTGAAATCTGCATATCCGGGCATCCTACCAGTACATCCAATCCCGGAGATCATTGAAACCCTGTCTTTATCAAGGCCAAGCTTGTTAACCACTTTCAAGAGTGCCTGAAATACCATACCTATACCGCAGCCAGGACACCAGACCGAAGGCATATGGTCTAATCTCAAATAATTACTCATTGGATGGATGTCACTCTTCACGCCTCTGTCTGTAACCCATATGGCAAAATCAGGACAGTGATTCTCGCACTGTTTGCAGTTTATGCAGGCATCTTCATTGACGACTACGGGGAATCCCGCGAAATCAAAGTCGAGAACCTCTTTGGGGCATATATTTACACATATGCCACACCGCTTACAGTAACTCTTGTTTATATGAACGGAATACAGTTTTTTCTCCATAAGGTTGTAAATAAGGATAAAACCGCCCTTATGGCTTGTCAAGGAATAATGCTGGATTTATAATTTTACCATGAATGAAAATAGGGTTACGGAATTAAGCAAAGATTTGCTCCAGCGGATTCTTAACGAATTTTCAAAGAGAATCGTTGGGCAAAAGGATGTTATTGAACAAATTCTCATCGCTCTTTTCTCTCAGGGCCATGTGATTGTATTAGGACTACCAGGCCTTGCAAAGACCTTGATCGTTAAAACCCTGGCCGAGCTTCTTGATATTCAATTCTCCAGAATCCAATTTACCCCAGACCTGATGCCATCCGATATAACGGGAAGCGAAATCCTTGAAGAAGATCCCGTTACAGGCAAAAAATATTTTAAATTCGTTAAAGGTCCTATTTTTGCCAACATCATTTTAGCCGATGAAATCAACAGAACACCCCCTAAAACCCAGTCTGCACTCCTTGAAGCAATGCAAGAACTCAAAATCACCGTTTCAGGGAAAACCTACTTTCTTGAGAAGCCCTTTTTTGTTGTTGCAACGCAAAACCCAATTGAGCAGGAGGGTACCTATCCGCTTCCTGAAGCATTGCTCGATAGATTCATGATGGAGGTAAGGATTAATTATCCATCAAGGAAAGAAGAAATCGAGATTGTTAAAGAAACCACAGGGCCTGAGGATATAACAATTAACAAAGTTTTGTCCCGAGAAGAGATATTAGAAATTCAGAAGCTTATAAGAGAAATTCCTGCTCCAGACCACGTAGTAGAGTATGCAGTGGACCTCGTTAGGAAGACCAGGCCCTTAGAAAAAGACGCCCCGGAGGTAGTAAAGGAATATGTTCTTTATGGGGCAAGTCCCCGTGCCTCCCAATCGTTAATACTCGGAAGTAAAGCAAGGGCCTTTTTGAGAGGCACAATCATACCCACCACCCAGGATGTAAAAAGTCTGGCACTACCGGTCTTGAGGCACAGGATAATCCGCTCCTTTAAAGCAGAAGTTGACAACGTAAATGTTGAGGATATTATAAACTCGCTATTATGACAATCAGGGAAAAATTAGAGGAAAGAGAGTATCAGATTCTTCATCCTAAGGCTAAAAAATCAAGGGAAAGTAAGAGGGCAAAAAAGGAGGAACCCTGCCCCATAAGGACTGAATTCCAAAGGGACAGGGACAGAATAATTCATTCAAAGGCCTTCCGCCGATTAAAACACAAGACCCAGGTATTTATACAACCTGAGGGGGACCATTTTAGAACACGTCTCACCCATACCCTCGAAGTCTCCCAGATTGCAAGGACCATAGCAAGAGCTCTCTTTTTAAACGAAGACCTCACAGAAGCCATCAGCTTAGGTCACGATCTGGGCCATACCCCCTTTGGCCATCAGGGGGAGTATGCCTTAAACGAGTTAATGAAGGAATTTGGGGGATTCAGACACCCCGAGCAGGGGGTAAGGGTCGTCGAAATTCTTGAAAAAGAAGGTAGGGGACTAAATCTTACAGAAGAGGTAAAAGAAGGCATTGCAAAACACTCCAAAGGATTCGGGAAAATCATAAGCACAAAAGCACTTTCTTCTACGCTGGAAGGTCAGATAGTAAGAGTTTCCGACATTATTTCCTATGTAAACCACGACCTTGATGATGCAATAAGGGCAAAAATCTTAAGAAGTGAAGAAATTCCAAAGGAGTTTATTGAGTACTTTGGTGATACAAGTTCAAAGAGAATCAGCTTTATGGTGCAAGATGTGATAGCTTCTACAATCAAGAACAACTACGAATTCATATCCATGTCCCAAGAGACCGAAAATATGCTGGAAAAATTGAGGGATTTCCTTAAAAACAGGGTCTATTTCTCGCCCCTCGTCTTATTAGAGTCTGATAAGGCAAAACATGTCATAGAATTTCTCTTTAACTATTTTGTGAAGCATTACAAAGAAATTCCCTTTTACGAAAGCGTCAAGAAAGTAATTAAAGATTACCCACCCCAGAGGGCGGCTTGCGATTATATTTCAGGGATGACAGACCGATTTGCTCTCCTTGTTTTTGAAGAAAAATTCATTCCCAAAGCCTGGAGTATGTTTTAGTACCAATCTTGACTTTCAAAATGAGGGTTTCAAAAGAAGAATTAAAGAGACGTGTGGTAAAGGCCTATTCAATCCTTAAAAGCTGTACCCTCTGCCCCAGAAAATGCAGGGTAAACAGGCTAAAAAATGAAATGGGCCTTTGCAGGACAGGAAATAAAGCCATTGTTTCCTCTTTCGGCTTACATTTTGGTGAAGAAAGGGTTTTAGTGGGAGGTAGAGGCTCAGGCACTATCTTCTTTGCCGGTTGTTCTCTTCGGTGCGTTTTCTGTCAAAACTATACAATAAGTCAGTATGTTGAAGGAGCGCCAGTTTCTAATTTAAATTTAGCAAAAATCTTCCTTCTCCTTCAGCGGCAAGGGGCAATAAATATTAACCTGGTTACACCCTCCCATGTGGTACCGATGATCCTCGAAGCCCTTTACTTAGTTTACGACGATATCAGAATACCAATCCTTTACAACTCCAGTGGATATGATTCCGTTGAAACACTAAAGCTTCTTGACGGAGTTATAGATATCTACATGCCGGATTTCAAGTACAGCGATAATGAAAAGGCCTTCAGATACTCAGGGGTTAAAGACTACTTCGATGTTGCAAAGGAGGCCATAAAAGAGATGCAGAGGCAAGTCGGAGACTTAGTTATCGAAAAAGGTATTGCGAAAAGAGGCCTCCTTATCCGCCACTTAGTACTACCCCAAGGGCTTGCTGATTCTAAAAAAGTCCTTGACACAATAAAAAACGAGATCTCAAGTAATGCGTACGTGAATGTGATGGACCAATATTATCCAACTTTCAGAGCCTATGAGTTCCCTGAACTCTCCCGGAGGCTAACCTCCAATGAACACGATGAAGTGAGAAATTACGCGATTTCCCTTGGATTAAGGCTCGCCGAATAATACCTATAAATTCAAGCCTTTTTAACGGTGCAAGAATTGATTATCTCAAAGACCATCGTTATAATTATAATCAGGGAGGTTATTATGAAGAAGTTTATTGTCTTCATAATGGGAATCGGAATTGGAGCTCTCCTGGTTAGCCTTTTATCTCCAGCACCGGGAAAAGAAATCAGGAAGAAGATAAAAGTAACCTTGAAAAAGCCGGACGTGCGCGAAAAGATAGCAAAGATCAAGGATATTTACTCAAAATTTCAGGTAGACTGATTTATGCTCTTCAAGAAGAAGAAAGAGTTAGAAGCCTCAAAAAAAGAGATCCCCGAAGGTCTTTTTATTAAATGCGAAAATTGTGGGGAAATGCTTTACAAAGCCGTTCTCGAGAAAAACTTCCTCGTATGTCCTAAATGTGGCTATCATTTCCGTGCGAATGTCGAGGTTTACAAAAAACTCCTTCTCGATGGTGAGGAATTTGAAGAACTTATTGCATCTCACCTTGAAAGCGATGACCCTCTAAACTTTCCTGAATACAAAAATAAACTGGAACAAGCGAAGAAAAATACGGGCCTTAAAGAAGCAGCCATCGCCGGAATAGGGAAATTGGATGGCAAAAAGGTGGTCCTCTTCCTGACAGATTTCAGATTTCTTGGTGGCAGCATGGGGTCTGTTTACGGTGAAATATTTTACAGGGCCTGCGAAGTTGCTAAAGAAAAGAAAATTCCTTTAATCTCGGTTACCTCCTCTGGAGGCGGGGCAAGGATGCACGAGGGCATCTTTTCCCTGATGCAAATGGTAAAGACAACCCTCGGTGTTGAACTTTTGAATGAGGCCAAAATTCCATTTATTTCCGTTGTCTGTGATCCCACCATGGGAGGCGTTATGGCTTCCTTTGCCTCCCTCGGCGACCTTAACTTAGCAGAACCGGGAGCCTTGCTGGGATTTGCTGGCCCCCGGGTTATCGAACAGACCATCAAACAAACCCTTCCACCTGGCTTTCAAAGGAGCGAATTTCTTCTACAAAAGGGCTTTCTTGATATGGTCGTTCCAAGAAAGGAATTAAAAGAAACACTTTCAAAAATATTGTCCTATTTGGGGGTTCAAAATGGCTGAAGTTAGGCTCATAAATGTGACCAAAATTTATCCCCGTGGGAATGCAGGGGTCAAAAACGTTACCTTTGATGTTGCAGATGGTGAGTTTTGCGTGATCCTTGGACCCTCGGGGTGTGGTAAAACTACAACCCTAAGGCTGATTGCGGGGCTTGAGTATCCTACCAGTGGAGAAATCTACATTGGGAATAGATTGGTAAATAACGTGGAACCTAAGGACAGAGAAATTGCCATGGTTTTCCAGAACTATGCCCTTTATCCCCACATGACAGTGTATGAAAACATGGCCTTCGGCTTGAAAATGAGAAAAGTTCCAAAGGAGGAGATTCACAGAAGGATAATGGAAGCCGCCGAACTACTCGATATAAAAAACCTTCTCGATCGGAAGCCCCGAGAACTCTCCGGTGGACAGAGGCAAAGGGTTGCCGTTGGAAGGGTAATTGTAAGGCATCCGAAAGTATTCCTCTTTGATGAACCCCTTTCAAACCTCGATGCCAAGATGAGAGTAAGGATGAGAGCTGAACTAAAGAGAATCCACGAGCAACTCAAAACAACCACCATATATGTAACCCATGATCAGGTTGAGGCTATGACCTTGGGGCAAAAGATTGTTTTGATGAAAGATGGAGAGATCCAACAAATTGGCAATCCCATGACTCTTTACGAATATCCAGTGAACAGGTTTGTTGCAGGGTTTATCGGTTCACCTCCTATGAACTTCATAGAGGGAGAGCTAATGGAGGAAAACGGGAAACTTGCCTTTGTTTCCCCCGTAGGGAAATACACAATTCCAGAAGAGGTTGCAAAGAAAGTGAGGGGAAAAACAACCAGGAAGGTGATACTTGGAGTAAGGCCCGAGGATGTAATTTTAAACCAGGGAGATTTTTCAGCCCAAGTCGAATTTTACGAGCTTCTGGGTAATGAAACTATCGTCTATCTTAAATGTGGAGAACAAGCCATAACATCAAGAGTTCCTTCATCCTACATAGCAAGAACTGGAGAATTTGTAAAATTTACCTTTTCAGGGAAAATACACCTCTTTGATAAAGAGACGGAGGAAAGTTTATTAAAATCTTAAGCTTCTTAAAACGTTTTTTTGACAAGATTCAAGAGGACGAGCTCTTTACCAAGGCTTCTTCGCTTTCTTATATGACCATCTTTGCATCGGTGCCTGCTATTTCCCTTGTCTTTTTCCTATTCGCAAGATTTTCAGTTTTCTCCGATCTTTATCAAAAGTTTAAAAATTTTCTTTTCACCTATTTCATACCCCAAAGCGGTGTTGGGTTTGAGAAAAAATTGGACCAGTTACTCCAGAATATAGGCTCCCTCGAGATTTTCGGCGTCCTTGCGTTAATTATAACTACCATTCTTGTAGTTGATTCCATAGAGGGAAACATAAACAGGATATGGGGAATCAAGAAAAAGAGACCTCTCCTTGTAAAAATGGCTTCCTATTGGGCCTTTATAAGCCTCGTTCCCGTTTTAATCGCCCTTTCCCTTTATATCTCAACTCGATTTGCCTCCTTCGGATTTCTAAAAATTCTCGGCGAATCCATTGTATTCCGATCCATACAGTATATTTTGTTACCCTTTTTTATCACCGTTCTTGCCTTTTGGATCATCTATTTCTTTTTGCCAAATGCAGAAGTAAACCCTCTCGCTGCTCTTGGCGGGGCTGTTTTTGGAGCCCTGCTTTGGGAAATTTCAAAGTGGGGTTTTGACGCTTACGTGGTCTACTTTTCTACCATCCCAAAATTCTACGGAACTCTCGGAAACATATTAATTTTCATATTCTGGATCTATCTATCATGGCTATTTCTCCTTCTTGGTGCCGAAGTGGCCGTTTTTTTGGAGGGTGATCCGGGCGCCAAAATCACCCCCTTGCTTTTACTCACAGTCATGCTTCTAACCTACAAAAAGTTTGACAAAGGCGACCCTATTACTTTGAAGGACATAATAAATCAACTCAAGATAAACCGCGCAAAGACCAGGTTTGTATTTAGAACCCTTGAGGCCCATAACCTAGTTGTAGAGATAAAAAAAGGCCACTTTGTTCCAGTAAAACATCCTGAAAAAATGTTAATAAAAGAGCTTACTAAAACCCTCGGCGTCGTAAATTTTGAAACGAATGGCCTCCTGAAAACAGACATCAAAGCTCTTGAATTTATTGAGCAAAAGGTTGAATCAGGTATAGAAAACCTTACAGTAGAGGAGGTTCTACCATTAGTACAGGAATTATAATCGCTTTAAATACAGCCTCGATGGAAGAGGCATTAAAATGGGTGGATACCATAGGCAATGAACACGACTTTTACAAAGTAGGACTCCCCCTTTACCTCAGGTACGGAAAGAATATTATCAAAGAACTTAAAAAACGAAATAAGAGGATTTTCCTCGATCTAAAACTCCATGACATACCGTCGGTCGTAGCCCAGAGTCTCGAGCCCTTTGAAAGAGGAGAGGTTGAGATTATCACCGTTCATATCTCTGGTGGTTCTGAAATGTTAAGAAGGGCATTAGAAGAAGCCCACAAAAGGGGTATTGCCTTGGCGGGCGTTTCTGTTTTAACCAGCCTCTCAAGGCTTGAGATCCAAAGGCTTTTTGCTTACCCCTGCGAAATAGAAAGAATTGTTGAGAGTATGCTAAACATTGCCGCTGAATGTGGAGTCGACTATGCCGTTCTATCAGGCATAGAAGTTTCGAGGATAGGATCAAAGTTTAAAGGAAAAATTGGTTTTATTGTACCTGGCATAAGGATGGAAGGAGAAGAGGCAGACGATCAGTCAAGAGTAATAACCCCTCAAGAGGCAAAAAGGCTGGGCATCAACTATATCGTGGTTGGAAGACCCATTACCCACAGTCCGGACCCTGTTAATGCGCTGAGAAAATACAAAGAAGCTTTGCTGTAAAATGTTCTGGATTCTGAGCCTCATATCATACTTCCTGCCCCTTTCCACCGAATATCTATTGAAAACACACCTTATAAACCCACTTAAAGACAGAATCTACATTCAAGGAATCCCCGTCACACCCGATAAGTACCTGCGCTTTTGGAATTTCACAGAAATCAAGGAAGATAACGGAAAAATTTTCTTCTCCTTCATTGAAGACTCTCTGAAATCTCCCGAGGTGCTTCTCTACTCTATCAGAGGTGAAGGCTCTTCTGAAATCGGAGGATTTCTTAAGACACCCATTGGGAGAATTGAAAACCAATCAGCGCTTCTTTATTCCAACGCTAAGAAAGATGATTCCACAAGGTCAATGTTTTTGTTTGGTTTTAAACATAAAGGCAATGTAATCTTTGATCTCTCCTACGGCCAAATAGAAGGGGAAAGGGGTTATGCAATTTCTGGTTTCTTTAAAAATTTCTTCGCCACATATGCACACGGTGACTTCAACGAAGCAAGGGCAGGCTTCAATACGGGAAAACTTTCAGCATATTATAAGTTGGATGGAAAAATTCACAGTGCAATATTCTGTTACAGCGGTCTTTACCTCGGCTTAAGCTACCTTGACAAACTTTTCCCTTGCTTTGGCATCGAAAAAAACTTTACTTTTGGAACATTGCAAGTTGATTATGGTGCTAACAACTTCTACAACAAATTGGAAAATCGGCTTTACGGAAAATTAAAACTGGAGAAGAGGGATTATTTTGCAGGTATTGAAGGCAAAATTGGAAAAGAGGGAGTCTTTTTCTTAGAGAACAGCGAGCTCAAGGGCAAGCCTTATATAGCAGGAGTTTTTGGTGGCCTTCAAAAAGAAAAACTTCAATTTGCTTTTTACTACTTTTTATCAGGACCAACCAAATTTATACTCCGTGTATCTCCCCATGTTGATTTCAAAAGGGGGGAAGTTGCATTAGAGCCCAGGGCCATAATCTCCTATGATTATCGTCATGAGAAAACCTCTGGAGCTTTAGAGGTTTCTCTATTTCTTTTTAAGGCTGTGGAAGCAAAATTTTCCTATGATTTTTCAAAGGGCCCCTATTTTGGAATAGGTGTTAATCTCTTTGATTAAAAAAAGTATAGGGCGGGTAAAAGATACCCTCCTCCGTAATTATCGCACTTATAAACTCCCAGGGCGTAATATCGAAGGCGTAATTTAAAACATCCACTTCTTTAGGGGCAATCTGTTTTTCGCCAACAAAAATTATCTCTTTTTTGCTCCTTTCTTCAATCCTGATTTCCTCTCCACTTTCAATAGTCGGATCTATGGAACTCGTTGGAGCAACTACGTAAAAGGGAATCCTATGTTCTTTTGCAAGAACCGCCAACATATAAGTACCAATTTTGTTAGCGATATCTCCATTTCGTGCAATCCGATCGGCTCCAACGAAGATCGCATCGACTTTCTCTCGCTTCATAACAAAGGCCGCCGAGTTGTCCGTGATAAGAACGGGTTTAATACCATTTTCTAAAAGCTCCCAGGTTGTTAATCTCGCCCCCTGTAGCACGGGCCTCGTCTCAAGAGCAAATACCTTATCAATTTTTCCCAGTTCATACCCCTTATAAATTACTCCCAAAGCCGTCCCTATATGATTAGTGGCAAGATACCCCGTATTACATATGGTCATCACCTTCGCTTTCTCAGGGAGAAGGGTCACACCAAACTGAGCCATCTTTTCACACCTTTCTGCCTCTTCCTTCTCTATTTTTTGGGCTTCTTCCAGTAAGAGATTTACCAGTTCAGATCTGGAAGAAACATTGGAATTTCTTATGATCTTCTCCATTCTGTCAAGGGCGTAAAATAGATTTACTGCGGTAGGTCTTGTTTTCCTCAATTCTCCTATGCTACTCAACCCTATTTCCTTCACCCTGTCAACATCTTCTACATCAAGGCTTCTTAATACCTGAACAACGGCGTAGGCTGCAAAAATGCCTATTAATGGAGCGCCACGAACTTTAAGGTTTACTATTGCATCAATAGCATCCTGCAGGGTGTAAATGTATTCAAAGCGAACAATTTCAGGTAACTTCGTCTGGTCTAACACCTTTATGGTATCACGAAAGCACTCCACGGGTTTAATCATTGCCTTACAACCTCGATTTTATTTCCAGAGTGCCCACAGTATAAACTGAAATCCACCGGGTAACCCTGACCCTCTAAATCTCCATGAAAGTCTGTTCCACCCGTTATCATGAGGCCATTTTTAAATGCAATTTCCTTCAGTTTATCCTCAATATAATAAGGATTCTTAGGATGAAAGACCTCAATCCCGTCAATTCCTTTCAAGATCGAAAGATTTATAACCTCATCCATTCTATTTATGAGACCTGGATGAGCAAGAACGGCAATGCCTCCGCTCTTGTGAATTATATCAATCGCTTCTTCTATTGAAATTTTAAATTTCCCTACGTAGGCAGGCCCAGAATCTCCAAGGTATTTCTCAAAGGCCTCCTCCATACTGGACACAAAACCCTTTTCCACAAGTTCCCTTGCAAGGTGCGGTCTTCCAATGGCCTTATTTTCTTCAAACTTAGACATATCGGGAGTAATCTCAATTCCAAGCCCCTTTAGTTTTTCAACCATTTTCAGAAATCTCTCCTTCCTCGCCTTTCTGAAGGTTTCGAGATAATCCAAAAGATATTTGGACCCTGTATCTATGAAATAACCAAGGACATGCACCTCCTCCCCATTATATTCTGCGGAAAGTTCAATACCGGGGATCAATTCCATATTCAGTTTAAGGGCCTCTTCCTGGGCTTCCGCCAGGGCCTCCACCGAATCATGATCAGTAATGGAAAATATCTTTATACCCTTTGAGTACAGCAAATAAACCAGTTCCCGCGGAGAATACAATCCATCGGACTTCGTTGTATGTGTATGTAAATCACACCTCTGCATAATTTCAGTTTAAAGGAAAAATCGCGGATTTTAAAGGGATTTAAGGTTTTAAATATTTACAAAGTGGAGCGGGAGCTGTCTTAACAGTTTAGGAATTTGAAAGGCGCTTTGATGGAAACTTCACCCTTGAGACTAATTTCCAAGCTCCCTGACTTTGCAAAAAATCATTTTATATAATTTTCTAAAATGGCACTCTTTCTATTTTATGCAAAGTTTAATGTAGTTCTCCCTGCTATCTCTAACTTTGCCATTAATTTTGCCAATAATAACGTCCCCCTGCAATAAGGGGGACGGCCTTGTAGACCAATAAAAACCCTGTTGTTTTTTGTTTCCCTAAAAGGAGGTAAGACGATGTTAAAGTTTGAAATCTTTGAACATTTAAAAGAGGAAAAGGTGAAAAGGGCGGTCAGGGTTCAATCCCTGATTGTAAAAATTTTAAGAGATTATTTACACGAAAAAGGATTTTCAGAAATCCTTAGCGTAGTAATCTCAAGGGTAACAGACCCATTGTCATAGGTCAAAAACTCTGTATCCTTCGAGATTTATGGGCAATACTATCAACTTACAAAGAGTATGATTTTCCACAAAAGGATGGCCCTCTACAGCCTCGACAAAATTTTTACCTTTTCACCCAACGTAAGAATCGAAGAAGTAAAGAAGAGTTCAACCGCAGACACCTTGTGGAATTTGTCCAGTTAGATCTGGAAATGAGAAATGCAAGAATGGAGGATGTGATGAGAATATTTGAAGATATGCTATGTCATCTCTTCGATAGGCTTAAAAAAGATGCAAAAGACGAACTCTCCTACTTTGGCAGAGAACTACCAGAACTTAAAACTCCATTCCCCGTTTACGAATTTGAAGAAGTTTATTTGCGATATGGTGAAGATTATGAAAACATACTATCTACAAATTCTACTCGTCCTCTTTGGGTTATCCATTTCCCTGAAACAAGGCGAGAATTCTATTACAAAACAATCCCTGGGACAAACAAAATGGCCGACTTCGACCTCTTGTATCCTTATGGATACGGAGAGGCAATTTCTGGGGGCGAAAGGGAGGACAACAAAGATAACATTATTAGGAAGTTAAAAGACAAAGATGCAGACTACCTCAAAGATTTTTACTTAAAACTTCTGGACGCAGGAGTGCCTCCATCCAGTGGATTTGGAATCGGTATCGAGAGGCTTACCATGTTTGTTTGTGGACTTGACCATATTATTTATACAAAGCTTTTTCCCAAATTGCCTGTTAAGAAAGTTCAATTTATTTAATAAGGAGGGAATATGCAGGGCTTTGCCTTTTATAACAAAGAAGAGGTCCTTGAATTTTTAAAGGACCATCCTGAAGTAAAATTCTGCCGGTTCCTCTTCGTTGACGTCCTAGGGAGACTTTTAAGCTTCACGGTTCCTTCAAAGGAGGTCGAAGATGCTTTCGACAATGGCAAAGGATTTGATGGTAGCTCCGTTGAAGGATTTGCAAGGCTCTTTGAATCGGATCTTGTTTTTGTTCCGGATCCGAAGACCTTCAGGGTGTTGCCGTGGAAGTACGAACTGGGCGGAGAAATCTGGTACGAGGCTTTAATGTTTGGTGACATTTTCGACTCTGAAGGTAGTAGATTTGAGGGCAACTCAAGATACATTTTAATCAAAACCCTTGAAAAATTAAAGGAAACCGGAAATCCTTACATCGGCCCTGAAATTGAGTTCTTCCTCTTTGAAAACGACAAAAGCACTAAACTTTTAGACTCGGGAGGATACTTTTACAGCGGTAAGTGGGGTGAACTGAGAAAACTTGCCATGATATACCTGGATAAAATGGGGATCACCGTGGAGTGCGACCACCCTGAGGTGGCCCCGAGTCAGCATGAAATAGACCTAAAATACGGACACGCTTTAGAGATTGCCGATGGTATAATGCTGACAAAATACGTGCTAAAAAGGACAGCAGAAAGGATTGGCCTTTATGTTTCCTTTATGCCTAAACCGATCATTAATCTTCCTGGGAATGGCATGCACCTTCATATTTCCCTTTTTAAAGATGGAGAGAATCTTTTTTACTCTTCCTCAGGGCTTTCTGACTTCGGAAAACAATTTGCCATGGGTCTTATAAAGTACGGAAAAGAAATTCAACTGGTCTTAAACCAGTGGGTAAACTCCTACAAAAGGCTAAGGCCCGGGTATGAAGCCCCTGCTACTTAGCCTGGGGAACAAAAAACCGTTCACTTTATATCAGAGTCCCAAATTTTAAGAAAGAAAACAAGAATTCTTACAGAATTGAACTCCGAAGTCCGGACCCTGCCTGTAACCCGTATCTTGCCTTTGCATTGATACTAAGCGCGGGGATTAAGTGGGTTGAAGAGGGGATCCAAATTTCAGTACCTCAGCAGGTTAATGTTTACGAGCTTTCGGAAGAAGAAAGGAGATCCCGAGGTATAGAGAATCTTAGTGCAAACTTAAAAGAGGCCCTCGAACATTTCAAGTCCAGTAAATTGTGCAGAGAGGTTCTTGGGGATCACATATATCAAAAACTAATTGAAAATAAAGAAAAAGAGTGGGAAGTTTATGTAAGCGAGGTAGGCTCACGTTACGAAAACGAGGTTAGCAAATATGAATTAGAAAAATATCTGCCCATTTTATAAACTCAAAAGTTTAAAGGGAATTTTTGAACTCCAAAGGAAAAACACTATAATAAAAGCTGGCACTGGGGGAGCTGGGTAAAAACCCGGCTGAGAGGCCTGCCTGAAAGGCGACCCCTCGAACCTGATCCGGGTAATGCCGGCGAAGGGAAAGTGCCAGTAACTTTCCCAATTGCTCAGCCCTCCCCCCTAAAAAGCCAGAGGAGGTTAAAATGGGGGAGACCTTAATTGAAACTCTAAGATCGGGCAAAATCCCTGAAAAATTTGTCGAAATCTGCAAAAAAGAAAAAGTGGACCCTAACCTACTGACCCGGGAAGTGGCCTCTGGAACGGCAGTAGTCGTTGGATACCGCACGGGTAGAAATCCTTTTATCCTTTCCAAATACACTCGAACCAAAGTAAATGCAAACATAGGGACAAGTACAAACAGATCAAGCCTAACGGAGGAACTGGAAAAGTTGAAAGCAGCCCTCGATGCCGGTGCCGATGCCGTTATGGATCTTTCACTATCCGACGACCTCAAAATCATAAGAAAGAAAATCCTTGAAAACTCCACGGTGCCTGTGGGGACCGTCCCTATCTACGAGGCTGCAACGCAAGCACGAATTAAGCGGGGGGCCGTTGTAAGACTGGATGTGGAAGAGATTTTCGATATCATCGAACAGCAAATGGAAGAAGGTGTTGACTTTATGACTATTCACGCAGGTGTTACAAAGGAACTGGTGATGGAACTTAAGAAACATCCAAGACTTGAAGGTATCGTTTCTCGAGGAGGAGCAATACTTTCTGCCTATATAAAAACTTACAATAAAGAAAATCCCCTTTTTGAACATTTTGATAGGTTACTAAAATTGGCAAAAAAGTATGATGTAGTCCTTTCTCTTGGAGACGGCATGAGGCCAGGGGCAATTAAGGATGCTGGGGACTACTTTGAAGTCGGTGAGCAGAAGGTCCTCGGAGAACTGGTCTTAAGGGCAAGAGAAGCTGGTGTTATGACCATTGTAGAAGGCCCTGGGCACGTTCCCCTGCACATGGTAAAAGAGGCAGTGGAGAGGATGAAAAAATTGAATCACGGTGCCCCTCTTTACCTTCTTGGACCAGTTGTAACTGACATAGCCCCAGGCTTTGACCACATCACCGGTGCCATAGGAGGTGCCTTAGCTGCCTGGGCCGGTGTTGAATTCCTGTGCTACGTAACTCCCGCTGAGCACCTCGGACTCCCAACGGTCGAAGACGTGAAACTGGGTGTAATTGCTGCAAGGATTGCAGGACATGCGGCTGATATCGCTAAAGGTATTAAAGAGGCCGATAAATGGGACGAGGAAATGTCCAGAGCAAGAAAAGACCTGGACTGGGGTACAATGATGGCTTTATCTATCCATCCGGAAACTTCGAGAAGATTAAGGCTCGAAAAGTCAGGTGAAGGTCCTTGCACGATGTGCGGTGAATACTGTGTGTTTCTCATTAACAGGGATTAAAAAATGGAAATAAGGGAAAGAGCCCCAAAAGCCCTCGAAAATATCAAAAAATTCAATCCTCTTATTCACAATATTACAAACTATGTGGCGGACAACTTCCAGGCCAATGTTCTTCTGGCTATTGGCGCCTCACCCGTTATGGCCCATTCCGAAGAGGAAGTGGAAGACATGGTTGCTATTTCCGATGCTCTCGTCCTCAATATCGGCACTCCCACAAAAAGTATCGTAAATTCAATGATAATCGCCGGTAAAAGGGCAAAGGAGCTTAAGAAACCCGTGATCCTCGACCCTGTCGGTGCAGGAGCTACAAAGTTCAGAAATAACGCGATTGAAAAAATATTAAGCGAAGTAAAAGTAGACATCATAAGGGGTAATGCCTCCGAAATCGGAACTATTTGCGGTATAGAAGGCAATACCAAGGGCGTTGATTCCATAATAAAACCAGAAGAGGTGCTGAAGTCAGCCATCGACTTTAGCAATAAAACAGGGACCGTAGTAGTGATATCCGGGGCAACAGACTATATTGTAAGCGGAGAGGAAGTGATTAAATGCTATAATGGGGTACCTTTGCTCGGAAAGATAACTGGTTCCGGTTGTGCAGTAACATCCATCATCGGGGCCTTTTCAGCCGTGGAAGAGAATAAAGCCTTTGCTTCTCTCTTTGGTCTCGGGCTCTTTGGTATAGCGGGAGAACTTGCTTTCGCAAATGCCAAGGGTCCTGGAACTTTTTATTCCCTTTTAATCGACAGCCTGTACAATATAACACCGGATGTATTTATGAAAAAATTAAAATTTGACATAAAAAGGAGTCTATCATGAAGGAGAAGAAGATCACAGAAATCATAGTCAAAAACCACTTTACACACCTCTTAAATGCCCTGGAAAATGATGTGATTATTGCAGGAGGTGGTCCCTCATCCCTTGTGGCGGGCTACTACCTCGCTAAGGCCGGGAAAAAGGTCACCGTTCTCGAAAAGAAACTGTCCCTTGGTGGGGGAACCTGGGGAGGAGGAATGGGCTTCAAGTTTGCCGTTGTAGAAGAGGCCTGCCTGCCCATTCTTAGCGAAATGGGGATCAGATACACAAAGGAAGAAGACGACCTTTACTCCGTTGACTCAATAGAACTAGCCAGTGGATTGATCTTCAACGCCATAAAAGCAGGTGCAGAAATTTTTAACCTCATTTCGGTGGAAGATTTAGTGGTAAGGGATAACAGGGTTCGCGGGGTTGTAATAAATGGTTCTCCCATCGAGATTGCCAAACTCCATGTAGATCCCATTACACTGATGGCAAAGGCAGTGGTTGATGCCACGGGGCACGACCTTGAGGTAGTAAAGGTATTACTCAGGAAAAATGGGGTGAAATTAAATACAGAAACCGGTGACATTATAGGAGAAAGGTCCATGGATGCCGAGGAGGGAGAAAGGATTACCATCGAGAAAACGGGAGAAGTATATCCAGGCCTTTACGTCGTAGGAATGGCAGCCTGTGCCTGCTTTGGCGGACCAAGGATGGGACCAATTTTTGGGGGAATGCTGATATCGGGTAAAAAACTGGCAGAGACGCTCATTAAAAGCCTATGAAGGGCATATTAAAACTTTACCTCATTGCCGATTATCTTTACTTTGACGAAAACTTCTACAATAAAGTTAAAGCGGCTATCGACGGTGGTGTGACCGCAGTTCAATTTAGATTCAAGGGCGTTGATGATGGGCCCGCTTATGAAATTGCAAAGAATTTGAAGGAAATTTGTGCCGAAAAAGGTGTTGCCTTTTTTGTCAACAACAGGCCCGATTTTGCCATTCTCCTCGATGCCGACGGAGTCCATGTGGGGCAGGACGACTTACCAATCTTAGAAGTCAAAAGAATTGTCTCTGGAAAAATCGTTGGCATTTCCGTGGGGAATAGCGACGAGTATGAAAAAGTCAAAAATATGCCTTTCGATTATCTGAGTTTCGGGTCCGTTTTTGCAACGCCTACCAAACCCGACGCAGGAGAACCTATTGGTTTAGAAGGTCTTAAAAGACTCGTGGAAATTACACCCGATGTTCCAAAGATTGCCATTGGGGGTATCACCGAGGAAAATGCCCTTAGTGTAATAAGAACAGGAGTTTGTGGCATCGCCGTTTCTAGTGCTATAATGAAATCTTCGAACCCTTACGATTCTGCAAGAAGGCTGAGAGAAATTGTTGAAGAAGGACTGAAAAGGTAAATCATAATCAGGATACCTTAGCAAATTCAAGATCAAGATAGAATTAAAATGAGGCTTAATGAAAGTTCGAAGTCTATATTAGGAGGAACAAAAATTCCAATATACTACGCCCTGCCAATCATAATAAAATCAAACTTGAAGGAACCTGAAAACCTCTGATTGGCGAAGACTTACTCGCACTTTAACCCAAGCGAGCAAACGTCAACTATTCCTTAGCCCACATCTCATTGCTACCTTCAGAACTTTTGTAGAATGCGCTGTGTAAAAGCCGATAAAAAGAAAGAGACATAGTAAAACTTAAAGTTTAAAATCCTTCTCCTTCCCTAACAAAGCTCCTGAAGGGCACTTAGTTTTATTGTAATGCCAGCCTTTACCTACAAATGAGTCATCTAAAATTGTCTTGCCTCAAAGTGGGCCTTAAAATCTAAATATGAACCTTTTCTTTGCCTTTCTTTTATCCTGGTACATTAAAGAGTTTAACATTATCCTTCAGCTTTCTGAGGAGAATCTTCTGAAGGTAGAGGAAACTATTACCGTAGACTTCCAGTCGGAGCAGAGACATGGAATCTACAGAACTATTCCCATTAAATTTAGAAACAGCGAACTTCCTATAAAAATCATCTCAGCAGGATGCGTAGACCATAAGGAAACCCAGTGGACCTGGAGAAAAGGTACAGATTATATCAATATAAGAATTGGCGATCCAGAAAAGTACATCACTGGTACCGTTAAATATTACATCCACTATGAGGTGAAATACTCTGTCTTTGACAGCCTTGGCTTCCAATATTTTATATGGAATGTCACAGGGAATAACTGGGATGTGCCTATCAACTCCGTGTTATGTAAAGTTACAGTACCTATCCTGCCTTTAGAGTTCCACGCTTACACCGGTCTGTGGGGTGAGAGGAAAGAGGATGTAAAAATAGCTTTTGATAGCCCTCAGAAATATCTCCACTTTGCCACCACAAAACCCCTTGGGCCTTATGAAGGCCTCACAATCCTGCTAAAATTCCCTGCAAACACCTTTAAAGTACAGAGCAAAATTTCAAAACTCTTAAGTTTTATTCTAAATATCTGGCCACTACTTATACCCGTAGTTGCCTTCTTTATTCTCCTTTTAGAATGGTACAAACGGGGTAGAGATCCCTATACCGGGACCATTGTCGTCCAATACGATCCCCCTGAAGACCTCACCCCCTCCGAAAGTGGAACTATCTTCGACGAAAAGGTGGATCCACGGGATATAACTGCTGAAATAGTTTTCTTAATCCTAAATGGTTACATCAAAATAGAAGAAGGCGAAAAAAGGGAGATAATTCTCACAAGGTTAAAGGACTGCGACGATAATCTTAAACCCCCTCAGTGCGCCATTTTAAAAAGCCTTTTTAAACCAGAGTATGCAAAGGAAGATGGCAACATTGTAAAATTATCCGATCTTAAGAATCGCTATTATCAGGAGTTTGCAAAAATCCGCGATGAGATCTACGAAAGCCTTACTAAAAGAGGGTACTTCAGGGAAGACCCACAGACTGTTAAAACCCACTATTACGCCATCGGTTTTATAATCTCCTTCGGAATAGCAGTCATAGGACTACTTTCTTTACAGTCTGCGCCTATCCGCTTTATCATTGCAATTTTCTCATCCTTTTTGAACTTCATTGTCTTTTCCCTTTTCGGCAGAATAATGGTTGCAAAAACTATGAAAGGTGCAGAAGCTTTAAGGTACCTGAGAGGGCTTAGAGAATTCATCCATACCGTCGAGAGGGAAAGGCTTAAACTCTTTGCTCTTGATAATCCAGAAATGTTTAAGAAACTACTCCCTTATGCCATAGCCTTCGGAGAAGAGGAAAAATGGGGTAAGGTTTTTGATGAAATCTTTGAAGAGATAAAGGAAAGGGCTGGCATTGGCTACATGAGGCTACACTCCTTCGTGCCCACAATAGCCTACCTTAATTCCACACTCTACACTATCCCTCACTCTTCAGGTGGAAGCCACGGTGGTGGATTTAGCGGCGGATTCAGTGGGGGTGGTGCGGGTGGCGGCGGGGGAGGGGCCTGGTAATCACATTTTCGCAAACCTTCATTTATAATTAAAACATGAAAGTTCTTCTCACTGGAGGTTGTGGATTCATAGGTTCCCATGTTCAGGACTACTACATTAAAGAAGGCTATGATGTAGTGGTTGTTGATAACCTCTCTTCTGGCAAAAGGGAACATCTTAACCCCCGCTCAAAATTTTACGAGGTGGATATTCGCAATCTTGAAGCCCTTGAAGAGGTCTTTTTCAAAGAAAAACCGGATATCGTGAACCATCATGCAGCCCAGATCAGCGTGATATACTCCACAAGAAATCCTCAGGAAGATGCAGACATCAACATTCGAGGAACAATAAACCTCCTGGAACTATCGATAAAATACGGTGTTAAAAGATTCCTTTTTTCCAGTAGCGGGGGTGCCATTTACGGTAACCCTATTTACCTTCCCTGTGACGAATTACACCCCATAGATCCCCTAAGCCCTTATGGGATATCAAAGTACGCAGGCGAAATGTACATAAGATACTACCACAAAAATTTCGGTCTTGATTACGTAATTCTTCGATATGGCAACGTTTATGGACCTCGGCAGGACCCTTACGGAGAAGCTGGAGTTGTGGCGATCTTTGGTATGAATATGTTGCAAAATAAGGATTGTTATATTTTCGGAGACGGTAATCAGGAAAGAGATTTCATTTACGTAGAGGACGTGGCCCGAGCGAACCTGATATTCACAAAAGCTGAAAATTTACAGGAGCGAGAATTTAATATCGGTTCTGGCAAAGGAATATCCGTTAATGAACTCTTCAAAATGATGAAAACAATAACGGGATATAGCGGAGAGCCCGTTTACAAAGAGCCAAGAAAAGGCGAAGTTTATAAAATTTATTTAAACGCCGATAGAGCAAAGAAAGCGGGCTGGTTCCCTATTGTAAGCTTCCAAGAAGGTATTGAAAAAACCATTGAACACCTGAGAAAATCATAACTATGGCCATAAAGCGTTATTACATAAGGCTTTACGGAATTGTTCAGGGAGTTGGATTTAGATACTTTGCCTATAGGCTTGCAAGAAATATGGGTATAGGTGGATACGTGAGAAATATGCCTGATGAATCGGTTGAGATCGAAGCAGAAGGTCCAGAGGAGGTTCTTGAAGAATTCATAAGAAGAGTCGAAGAAGGGCCTCCAGCTGCCGTTGTAGAAAGGGTTATAAAAGAGGAAATCCCCCCCGTAGGCGAGAAAGAATTCGAAATAAGGCGTTAAAAAGAGCCTAATTAAAAATGAAAAAGGGGCCCATTAGGGCCCCTTTTTCATTACCTCTAAAATCCTCTCTATTATTCTATCGTACCCAGTATTGTGAACTCCACCCTTCTGTTCATCTGGTAATCTTCCTCGGTCTTTTCAGGATAAACCACAAGCCTTCTCTCACCATAGCCCTTTGCTATTAGCCGGTCAGGAGATATATTGTGAACCTTAATCAGATAATCTCTCACCGCCTCAGCTCTTGCTTGAGATAGTTTCAGATTGTAAGCATCAGACCCCCTCGAATCGGTATGACCTCCAATCTCCACCTTGACATTCGGGTATTCCTTAAGGAACATGGCAATGGAGTCGAGCACAGGGTAAGACTCAGGTTTAATATCAGCCTTGTTGAATTCAAAGTAGATATTCCTAAAGGTAAAGACCATTTTCTTCTTGAGAAGTGCGATATCCTTTGTCGTTTTCTTCCCACCCTCAATAACAAAGCTGGTCTCGTAAGATATATACTTTTCAGCCTGCGCCTTAATTCTGTACAAACCTTCTTTCAGTTTCATAGAGAACTCGCCATTTTCTGAAGTGTTTATGGTCTCAATAAGATTACCCGTGGAATCGTAGATTTCTACCGTTGCCACAAGTGGTGAAAGTGTCTTAGCATCCACTACTTTGCCTATAACCTCACCCTCCATTGGCATTATGGTATAGTTCTTAGTAACGGTCTCCAATGCCTTAATTCCAAAGGTTTCATAAATAGGTTTGTAGTTGGCCTCTTCGATCTTGATGGAATATACGCCTTCTAAGTATTTCTTAGACACTTTACCGCTTGAGTCAGTAAGAAGGGTATCTGCATGCCCGAGGGTATCCACTAAAATAACAGGAACATAGGCTTTTGGTAATCCCGTTACAAAATCTGTTACCGTCACAACCAATTCTCCTACGAGCGGCTTTAAATAAAAGGTGGTCTTAACCTTTTCTTTCTTATCAACAAAAATCACGGTGTCCTTCGAAGTGTAATTCTGAGCATACACACTTATCTTAGTCCATCCCCAAGGTATCTTTACCTTAAACTTACCGTCACCCTTTGTAGTCAAAGTCTTTACTTTCCCATCATACCTTTCAACCTTCACCTTCGCAATCATAGGATTACCAGTAGTAGAGTCAATAATTGTTCCCTCTATTTTCTGAGTAATAGCACTTCTGAATCCTGCAGCCACTGTCACTGAAAGCCCTTCCGCAGAGCTTACTATTCCACCCTGATTGGAAACACCGGCATTTATGAACATAAAAGGAAGCTGAAGACCAGTACCTAATGAAAAGTTTGGCCTCTGACCACCGCCAAAGGTTGCACCAAGCATTACGGGAAGGAAGGTATTTAATTCCAAGGCTAAGGACAGCCTCGGCGTAGTACTGGAAAGGGCGGTTTTCTTAAAGCCCTGTTCTACATCAAAGTAAAACTTCAGCGGAGCTCTATAAAAGTCATATCTTCCCGAGAGCCTCAGAATTACAGGAAGTTTGGTATTGAAACTGCCTGCCTTTCTTTCAAGGGTATCGGTGAAAATTTCTCTCAAAGAATCAGCACTATAAAGGTCATAAAGATTAAATTTCTTTGAGGATATCGCGGCGATCCCTGTGAAAGTTGAGTCAGAGTTCCACCTAATATTCGAAACCAAGTTTTCTAAAGTAAGACCTAAGGTGAGCTTCGGCGTCAATTCTACCGAGGATCCCAAGGACATTGAAAATCCATAACCAGGGGCTTTAAAGATATCGCTAACAGTGAGATTCCTAATATTGTACACGAAATCAGGAGTTGAATACATAAAGTCAACAGTGTCCTTTACCTCCATAGAAGTGTCTGATACCTCAATTCTTCCTGTCCTTGAGGTTATTTTCGCATATCCAAGCCCCACAATATAGGAACCCGAGAGTCCAAAGTAAACTTTTTTATTCGCAATCTTTTCCTTTACTCCAAAGCCCAGGGTATTCTGAATATAAGAGATCGCCTCTGCTTCAAGATTCGAAAAATCGTAGGAATTATTAACTTGAACACCGTAAAGTCCGATGCGGAAAAGGTCTCTTGGTAAGTTAACCTTTGCAGCCTCAACAACCCTGCTTGCCAGCCCGACAGGGCCTATGGATATTCCAAGGGGCATCACACTTGAGTACTGACTTAATTCGAAACTTTCGCCTATCTTATTGAGTACCTTCTGCTTGAATTCATCGGTTATCGTATCCATAGGCGCAAGTTCATTGTAAAAATCAAGGGAAATCAGATTATTATTTAGACCGGTGTGCAAGTAGGGAAGCATCAGTACAAAGGAAGGATTGTATTTTCCCGCTAAATTTTGAGGGGAATGGAAAACCGAATAAGGGCCAAAGTGCCCTATCGTTCCGTACCACTCTCCATTAAAGGAGATTACTGGATAGGCCCAGGTTAGGCTCACTAAAAAAAGTATTACAAAAAGCTTTTTCATTTTCATCCTCCTTTACTCTGAAAGTTTCTCAAAGTCCAAATTTCCAACTACTCTCATATAGCCGCCATATCTTATGTAGTCAACCGATCTAACAACAACAGGCCTTGCCCTTTGAGGTATAATAACCCTTTGATGAATATAGATCGTATCCCTTGTGAGAAAATCTATTGCTCTCTTTGGAAGTTTCGCCGTTACACCCCAGGTGGTCTCACCAATTGCAAACCCCTGATTATCTATTGGAGCAGGATTTAGATTATGATCGAAGATCTGCGCACTATCGGTTTTCTCCTTATTAATTAACCAGGTATTTAACAATAATCCGATGGGCAGTCTATTGCCTCCAAACATGGAAAATTGCAATGTATCGATCAAACCCTTTTGAGCCGCTTTGATAATTGTGGAATCAACTTTAAGGGTAATTTCTTCAAATACCAGCGTGTCTCCCCTCAAATCGAGGGCGGAAGGTATCTTATAACTAACGTACAATGTGTCAACCTGAATCGCGCCTAAGGAACCACGCCCGCGGGCATTTAGTGCAAAAGGTCCAATTGGAACATCCGTTAAAGCAATAAGAATTGTGGTATCTATAGGGCCAGGGTTATTGAGTGCGATATTCACGGTATCAGCCCGCACCAAAACTCCTTCCTTATAGTAGGAAGAAACACATTCTAAATTAAAGGGAAAAATGACTTGTCCTTTGAGCCTGATAGTAACATTAATTAACGGTAATCTCGAAGATATTACCGAGTTCGTTGTATCAAGAACATCGGGCAAACCGTGCGAGAAAGTAACGTTAAAGGTACTATCTATAGCCAGATAAGTATTTGTAATAGTCGTGTCTTCGGCAAAATAAATTGTGTCATTGCCGATAGAGAGATATTTTGGATTATCGCTTACGAAGTCCGCCATTGAATAGGTTTTATTCACAGCAGGAACACTTACATCGAGTGGCAGCACTTTGTTGCTGTTCCACTCCTCTATTTTCAGGTTGCATCCGGCAAACATCAATGCCAGAGCAAGCACCGGCAAAAACCTCTTCATAAAAACCTCCTGTTTTATAAAAGTTTTTCTAAACCTTTTTCCTTCAAAATTGACCTTAGCTTTTTTATATTTTGAGCCTCGCTTATTGGAATTACAAGTACAACATCATCCGTTGAAATTACTATAATATCGGAGAGCCCGTAGGCCGCAATAACCGGTCCCCTCTGAATAAATAGAGAATTCTTACATTCCAAGACCACCGCATCACCCAGAATTAGGTTGCCTTTTTCATCCGTATTTAAAACTTTAAAGAGAGAAGGGAAGGACCCCAAATCCTCCCAGAAAAACCCTCCCTCCACTACTGCTACGTTATCGGCCTTCTCCATAACCGCATAATCCACTGAAATTTCGGGTGCCTCTTTATATATCCTATCAAGCTCCTCAGGAAACTTAGATTCCTTTAAAACCTTATAAAATTCGGGCATAAATTTTTTCACCGATTCATCAAAGACATCTGTCCTCCATACAAACATCCCTGCATTCCAGTAAAAATTCCCCGAGGAAATGTACTTTTCTGCCGTTTCTCTATCGGGTTTTTCATGGAACTTAGTAGCCTTATAAGATCTTTTTCCAATCTTTTCACCCCTTTCGATATAACCGTAACCCGTTTCGGGTCTTGTGGGCTTCATGCCAATGGTAACAATGTACCCCTTTTGGGCTAAACCCTTTGCCTCTTCTACAGCTTCGATGAAAATTTCGTCCTCCCTTATAAAATGATCCGATGGGAAAATGCCAAGGATTATTTCACCGTATTTCCTCAAAATATACTCGTTGGCCACGGCACAGGCAGGCGCAGTGTTTTTGCCAATGGGTTCAAGAATCTTAAAGATACCTGGAAACATCGAATCTAACCTATCTTTAAACCTTGAATTGGAAATGAGAAATATCTCTTTAGTCTCTGGGACTTTTTGCAAACGTTTTACTGTTTGTTCTATAAGGGTTCCCTCGCCCGCGATTTGAAGAAATTGTTTCGGATTTCCGTCCCTCGATAGGGGCCAAAATCTCTCACCTTTACCCCCACACAATACACCCGCTACAAAACTCATCATATAATTATAATGCTCCACAGCTTTATAATAAAAATATGGCTTTGAAGATCCTATTCAGCGTCTTATGTGGATATCTTATAGGGTCCCTGTTACCTTCCTACTTCTTTGGAAAACTGCTCAGGGGTATCGACATAAGGGAATTTGGGGAAAAGAATGCAGGTGTAATTAACGCCTACAAAATCCTTGGACCGATACCCGCCCTTTTTACCGCTATTTTTGACCTTTCTAAAGGGTTAATCTCGGCATGGATTGCCTTTTATATCGGCATTGGATATCCAATAAACCTTTTAATTTCCTACGCAGCGGTCCTCGGCCATATTTTTCCCTTTTATCTAAAATTCAGAGGGGGCCAGGGCGAAGCCACTGCAACGGGCATTCTTTTGTACCTCCTTTTCAGAACCTTATTTACAAAACCAGATTTTCTAACAGCCTTTCTACTTCTACTCTTTTATTCACTGGTATTGGTTTATATCATCGGCCCCTCAAGAATACTGGGATTATACATTCTTCCTGTAGCCTTCCTATTGACAGCAGTTCATTCTTCACCCCTTGAATGGTTAACAATGCTGGTATTCGCTTTACATATCTTTGTCCTTAACTTGCGAAACCGCATTAAAAGTGGCTACAGACTAAGCGAAAGAACAAGAACCACTATAAAGTGGTCCAGATTCGCAGCAAGACCCTTTGCTGTATTATTTATAATCATCTACTTCCAAACCTCAAAGGGCTTCATCCTTAAGTTAACCGGTGGTGTTGCCCTTGCCTTTTTAATCTTTGACCTTGTGAGGCTCTCAAAAGCAGGTATAAATAAGGCAATTATGAAAACTCTCAGTTTTGCTTTTAAGAGCAAGGAAGAAAAAACCTTCTCCAGTATGACCCACTTCACAGTGGCTTCCTTTTTAAGTTTTTTGCTGTTTCCGGGAAAAATCGCTTCATGTTCAATTCTTTTCCCAGTCTTTGGTGATATGTTCGCAAAACTTATGGGATTGGAGTATGGGCGAAGACGACTCTTTGAAAAGACCCTCGAAGGTTTCATTGCCTATGTAACCTTTGGAGTCATAGCGGGTTACATTTATTCGATCCTCGCAAACTTTCCCTTTCCCCTTGCCATTATAGGTGCTTTAGTTGGGGCCATATCAGAAGTGCTACCCTGGAAATTAGACGACAACCTGAGCGGGTCGCTTTTCTCAGGACTTGCAATGTATTATTTTGGAAAAATTCTAAACTGGTTATAAAATTAAAATTGTAATTTTAAGAAACAGGAGGTTTGATGTGCTTAAATTACTGTTGCTAACATTGCTAACTACAAGGGCGTACATATACCCCGTCCTCGAGGAAAAACTGGCTAAAGCCGCCCCAAATGAGTACATTGAGGCTATAGTTCACCTCAAGGCAAAACCAGACTACGATGCTATGAAGGGAATAACTCCCGCCCAGTATGTAGAAGTTTTGAAATCCTTTGCAAAGGAATCTCAGAGCGAAATTCTTAAAGCCTTAGAGCAAAACTACGGAGATAAAATAGAAACCCTAAATCCCTATTGGATCTTCAACGGATTTTACATTGTAGCAACAAAGGATGTTATTGAATGGATCGCTGAGAGAGATGATGTAGAATACCTCATTGACAACTTCGTGATAAAGTTGGAAAAAACGACGCCTTCAAGCGAAAAGGTTGAAACAAAATCACCTACCTGGAACATAACAAAAGTTAAAGCCGATTCCTGCTGGATGGCGGGATACGATGGAAGTGGAATCATAATTGGTCATTTAGACTCAGGAGTAGATATAACCCACCCTGCCTTATCCGGGAAGTATTTGGGATACTGGTTCGATGCAGTGAATGGACGGTCTCAACCCTACGACGATAACGGACATGGTACCCACACAATGGGGACAATTCTCGGCGGTGATGGTTTGGGATCCTTTGCAAATGACATTGGTGTCGCACCGGGGGCTAAGTTTGTAGCTTGTAAAATCTTCGATTCTCAAGGAAGTGGATATGCAGACTGGATTCACAACGGATTCCAAAAAATATTGGAATGGAAAGCACAGGGGGTAGAGATAAAGGTAGTATCCAATTCCTGGGGTTCAACGGGTTATACGAGTACAGAATTCTGGAATGACGTTGTAAACTGGAGAAACAACGGAATAATCCCTGTTTTCGCTGCAGGTAACAGTGGGCCAAACTCTGCAACGGTAAATACGCCCGGTTCTTTCCCCAATGTCATTGCTGTAGGAGCTGTAGATAACAACGATTACATAGCCAGCTTTTCATCGAGAGGGCCTGCCCCAAATCAGTCTCCCTGGAACAACACTGCCTACTGGCCCCGTAGCGACTGGAACTTCATAAAGCCAAATATTTCTGCACCTGGAGTAAGCGTAACATCATCCGTTCCCGGTGGAGGCTACCAATCTATGGATGGCACGTCGATGGCCACTCCACACGTCGCAGGGGCTGTGGCAATACTCCTTCAAAGGAATCCGAATTTGGATTTCAACACCGTTTATTCGTTGCTTTTGGATTACTCAAGACGGCCTTCCCAGGGTTCACCCTATCCTAACAATAACTATGGTTGGGGAGTCCTCGATATATACCAGGCACTTTTGCACACACCTGCCCCCAGTGAGCCTTCAGTAGTGCTTCTAAACTATTCATATACCGATCAGAATGGAAATAACGTGTGGGACGCCGGCGAAACGATTTACATCACGGTAACAGTAAAGAACAACGGTGCCGATGCAACCAATGTTCAAGGTACATTAAGCACAAGTTCGACTTATGCTGCGATAAGCGATGGAACAACTTCCTTTGGCAATATCTCCTCTAATGGAACAGCCAACAATGGTAGTGATCCCTTTATAGTGAGCTCAAGTGCAAACACACCAAACGGAACAAGTATTAATTTCAATTTGAATATTACCTGCGGTGGTGGGTACTCCTGGAACTACAGCTTCTCTTTGACCGTAGGTATTCCTGGAGTCGATTATGCAGACCATTCACCGGGTAATATTGTTTTAACGGTAACAAAGTACGGTACCCTGGGATATATGAGCTCAAGCCAGTCTCAAGGATCCGGTTGTAAATATCCGTCATCCTCTGCATCTCATCTGTTCTACGGCGCTTTTGCCGTTGGGACCCAGCTTCCTTATGTAATCGATAGATATTACGAATCCAGTTCGGGAGACGATGACGACTGGGTCACAACGACCAATCCCGATGGGAGAGTCTTTAAATACAATCCATATCCACCCTACTACGAATATTCACAGGCCATTTTTACTGACGCTGGTGGTGAAGTGTCCAAGGGCTTATGGGTCTATCAAAGGGGATATACCTTCAACGATGGCGTTGCTCCCAACTATGTAATCCTCGAATATACTCTATACAACTCCTCGTCCAATCCAATCAACGGTCTCTATGCAGGCCTCTTTACCGACTGGGATATCGGAGGAAGCAGTGGCGCCTCATCCAACGCTGGCGGCACCGATGCCACAAGGAATTTGGCCTACCTCTACTATTCTTCCACCTTTATGGGAACGGCCATTCTCAACCCTTCACGTCAACAAACCACACTAATTGCAAACCGTTCAGTGATAGACCATGACACCTATGTTTACCCCTACAGCGGCCTTCCCGACAGTGTGGAAATGAAATTCCTCAACGGCACCTATACTTCAGCATCCACCAACAGAAACTATGATTGGTCAACGGTTGTATCGGCAGGACCTTTTAATATTGCACCTTACGATTCCGTGAAGGTGGCCTTTGTTGTAGCCGGGGCATCGAGCTTAGCCAACCTACAAAGCTATGTAGACGATGCCTATGCAAGATACTGGGGTACTGTGGTAAATGCTGGTGAAGGCTTACAGCAAACAAATATTACGATACCCAACATTTCACGGAGCAACTTCAACTTCTCCATTGGCAAAAACGTAAGAGAGATTAAAGTATCCGTTTACGATGCAAAGGGTTCACTGGTCAGGAGCGATACCTATGCTCCTACAAACGGAACGGTTAACGTAAATCTTTCAGGGCTCTCCGCTGGACTTTACATCTTAAAGGTGGAAGGTGAAAGCGTAAAGAAGACATCAAAAGTTATTCTCGTAAAGTAAGGACTGCACTAAGGGAAAATTCATGCGGGGCCCCCTTCGGGGGCCCCGCCCTTTTTGATTGTTCGCGTTGCAAACTAAAAAATTATTGCAAAAGGAGTAGCAATGAAAATCATTAAAGCCGGTAAAATTATAACCCTGAAAGGCAACGAGATACTTGAGAACAAGTACATCGTGGTCGAGGATGGGATAATCCAGGACATAACCACATCAAAACCTTCTGTGGGGGAATTTATCCATGCAGAAAAACTTGTAGTTATTCCATCCTTCATCGACCCTGCAACCCAGATAGGACTTGCAGAAGAAGGTGCAGGGTTTAACTACTATGACTCTGACGAAGCCACTTCTCCATTCCTTCCCCACCTCCGAAGCCTCGACGCCTTCTACCCAAAAGATCTTGGCATAAAGGATGCAGCTAAGGGAGGTGTTTCTTATTTCGTCTCCTCTCCTGGTGACTCTGCTGTTTTCTCAGGCCTCGAAGGTATATTTGCCAGCAAGGGAAATACGGCGGATGATATGGTTAGGGTATTCCCCTCTGCATTGAAACTCAATATGAATTACAGTTCACGAATCCGCTGGAGATCAGAGGGTAAATACCCATCGACAAAAATGGGAATTCTGGCGTTAATTCGAGAAAAATTCGAAAAGGCAAAAAATTACGAAAAGAAGAAAGAGAAGGAAAAGGACTTAGAGATGGAAGCCCTTCTTAAGGTCCTGCGTAAAGAGATACCTATTAAGATCTCCGTAAACACAAGGGACGAAATCGAAAAAGCCATCGAATTAAAAAGGGAGTACGATATCAACATCATTCTCCAGGAGGCAGAAGATTCCTTTCAGGTTGCAGACCTCTTGAAAAAAGAGGAAATTCCTGTTATTGCAGGTCCCTATTTTATCGCCGGTAGGCTATACCACCAGAGAAACCATTATGCGAAAAATCTCTATCCCCTTTACGAAAAAGGCGTAATCTTTGCTCTAACTACCCTTCACCCCGTGGTACCCGTTCATCTCCTTTATCATCAGTCTGCTCTCCTTGTAAAGGTGGGAATTCCAGAACTTGATGCACTGCGTTCAATATCCACAAACCCCGCTAATATACTAAGCCTTGAAAGGGAGGCGGGTACTATTGAAAAGGGTAAAAAGGCAAACCTCGTCTTCCTTTCCGACGAGCCCTTTACAAAGGAGTCTGATGTGGTTGGCCATATGTTAGAAGGAGAAATGGTATGGAAAAACTTTTAATCATAAAAGGTGGTAAAATTTTCACCATGGAGGGGACGCCCCTCGAAGGGGGCTATGTGGTGATTAAAAATGGTAAGATTGAAGATGTCACCCCGAGGATGGAAATTCCAAAAGATGCAAAGGTGATTGACGCAACCGATAGCTTCATTTACCCTGGATTCATTGACATTCACACCCATACTGGCTTATGGGAGGAAGGAGTCAATATTGAGGGTTCCGATGGCAATGAGGCAACAGACCCTGTAACTCCTCATGTCAGAGCCATCGACGGGATCAACTTCCACGATGATGGATTCAAAGAGGCGATTTCTTCAGGCGTCACAACAGTCAACATAATGCCCGGAAGCGCCAATGTAATTGGCGGTCAGGGCGTTGCCACAAAGACCACCGGCGAAATCCTTTTGAACCCCTCTGGCATCAAAATGGCCCTTGGTGAAAACCCCAAAAGGGTTTACTCCTCTCAGAAAAAGTTGCCATCTACGAGGCTTGGCAACGCCGCTATTTTGAGAAAGACACTCATCGACACCCTTAATTACATTGAAAAGAAAAAGAAAGATAAGAAGGCCTTTAATTTCAAACTCGAACCCTTGGTAGGCCTTTTAGAGGGGAAATACCCTGCACGGATTCACTCCCACAGGGAGGATGACATCCTCACCGCCCTAAGAATAATGAAAGAATTCGGAATAAAATTTGTGATTGAGCATTCAACGGAAGGACATTTCATTGCAGAAATCCTGGCTAAGGAACAGGTACCCTGCGCCCTCGGTCCTACAATAACTACGAGAATAAAACAGGAACTCAAATTCAGAACTCCCGAAACTGCAAGGATTTATGAGGAAAAGGGCGTTCTTTTCGCCTTCACCACCGACTTTCCAGTCCTTCCCCATTACGGTCTCTTTTACTCCGCCCAAATCGCAGTAAGACATGGGCTTTCAGAAGAAATGGCTTTAAAGGCATTAACAATAAACGGCGCAAAAATTCTCGGCCTTGACCACAGGATAGGGAGCCTGAAAAAAGGGAAAGATGCCGATATCGTTATAACTAACAAAGAAGTCCTTGATCCCAGATTTCTTGTAAGAATGACCATCATCAGCGGCGAAATTGTCTATGAACACAAATCAAGAGAGGACCTCTATATTTAGGAGGGATGAATGATCGTCCTTATTGGAGGAAAAATCTTTACCGGCGAAGAATTCATTGAAAACGGGGCAATTTTCATTGAAAATGGAAAAATCGTAAAGGTTTTAAGAAGGAAACGAATACCGAAAAATGCCGAAATAATAAACCTTAAAGGTAAATACATCCTTCCCGGTTTAATCGACCCTCATACTCACATCGGAATGAGAGATGAGGGAGCTCCGAGGGATTATTCGGATGTGAACGAGGCCACTGACCCGGCCACTCCTCATCTCTATGCGATCGACGCCTATAATCCGCAGGACCCAGCTGTTGGAAAGGCCTTGAAAAGCGGTGTGACAACGGTTTTCATTACCCCCGGCAGCGCAAACCCCATAGGAGGGATTGGTTCTGTTATCAAACTCAAAAACGCACCTATTTCAGAAATCATCGTGAAAAAAGAAGCAGGTCTAAAAATGGCACTGGGAGAAAATCCAAAGCTTACCTACAGAGAGAAGAAGACCTTTCCATCGACAAGAATGGCCACTGCCGCAGTAATCAGGGAATGGTTCACAAAGGCAAAAAGATACGGAGAGGAGAAAAGGAAAAAGGAAAGGGATTTAAAACTGGAGAATATCTTAAAGGCTTTAAGAAAGGAAATACCCTGTAGAATCCACTGCCATTCGGTCCAAGACATTGAGACTGCCTTAAGACTTCGGGAGGAATTCGGTTTCGAAATGATATTGGAACACGCCAGTGATGCGCCCCTTGTTGCTGAAAAACTTAAGGGAAAAGTAAAGGGAATCGTCGTAGGGCCTCTTTTTGGTGTAAGTTCGAAGCCGGAGTCAAAAAATCTTAGTTTCGAAAACCCCGCTAAGCTATCGACCTATGGTATCCCTGTGGCGATCACCTCCGATCATCCATTTAACGCCCTTTATCACCTCAATCTCTATGCCGCAATGAGCTTCAAAGAGGGTCTTGATGAGATCACAGCGCTCAAAGCAATAACATCCACGCCCGCCGAGTTCCTTGGTGTTGCAAATCGTGTTGGCTACATTAGAAAAGGAAACGATGCTGACATAGTTGTCTTTAATGGCCATCCCTTTGATGTAATGTCGAGGGTTGAAATGGTTTTCGTTGATGGAGTGAGGGTGGTTTAATATGATCGTTCTTGGAATTGAAACATCCTGCGACGAAACGGCGGTAGGAATCGTTAATAACGAATACAAAGTATTGATAAACCTTTCGAAGACCCACCTTGAACACAGCGTTTTTGGCGGCGTAGTCCCCGAAATCGCCTCAAGAATGCACACAAAATTGATTCTCCCTATGACCAAAGAGGCTCTAAAAAGAACCAACTTAAATTTTGATAACATAGATGGAATCGCTGTTACTTACGGGCCTGGACTTGTGGGTTCACTCCTCGTGGGACTTGCCTTTGCCAAATCCTTAGCATACTTTTTCAATAAACCCTTCATCGGCATCAACCATTTAGAAGCCCATATGTTTTCAATATTTTTAAACAAGAAACTTCCCGAGGAACCTTACCTTTTTCTCATCGTTAGTGGTGGACACACGGAACTGGTGCTTATGGAAAGGCCAGGCGAGTATAAATTTCTTGGTGGCACCATAGATGATGCAGCGGGAGAAGCCTTGGACAAATTCGCAAAGATGGTGGGATTACCTTACCCCGGTGGTCCTATAATCGACAAACTCTCTCAGACGGGAGACCCCAATTTTTACCGATTCCCGAGAGCAAAGGTAAAAGGCTTGAACTTCAGTTTTAGTGGTCTAAAAACGGCAGCCTTATACCTCATAAAAGAAAAAGGTGAGCAATTCGTGAAAGAAAATCTGAACAACCTTTGTGCCTCTTACCAGGAGGCCGTTGTCGATATGCTTCTTGAAAAGGTTAAAAGGGCCATCGAACAAACAGGCGTGAAAAACCTCGGAGTTGTTGGTGGAGTGAGTATGAACTCGCGACTCAGGAAGATCTTCACCGAGGCATTAAAGGGCATCAAAGTTGAATTTCCCGAGCCTCAATTCACAGTGGACAACGGAACTATGGTGGCAGCTGTCGGGGTATTTTATCTCGAAAAAGGCAAAAGGGACGAATTCAATTTGCCCGCAGACCCTTCACTAATCTTCAGCTAAGGCCAAATCTCCTGTAAACTTCATCTACGTTTCTGA